>Ga0316197_10000056_pt1 | contig 97638 bp, 70 predicted proteins | sample OudBiesiAoxic_MG_FD_204939 | JGI IMG/M metagenome (GOLD analysis project Ga0316197, IMG submission 204939) | Coastal sediment microbial communities from Oude Bieten Haven, Netherlands - site A oxic | ecosystem: Environmental > Aquatic > Marine > Coastal > Sediment | place: Netherlands... | reverse complement strand
TATTCACATATTTATTAGAAATAATGCAATTAATTTTTCATCAAGTAAATGCAAATAATGGTGGTTTTCTGATGAAGTTAAATTGGCTTGAAATGAGCGACTCTACAGTCTCGTTATGAGGCACCCATCATTAAGATAGGTGTCTGTTAGAGTACGTATAAAAATACAGTTATACAGTTATACAGTTATTCAGTTATACAGGAAGCGTCTGTCTGTCGAGATCATATCTAACTGAAGGGCGTTCATGTTCACTAGCGCCGTGCTCTCCATCAACTGCTTCCAATTGAATGTAGTTATAATTAGCCGTGAAATTTAAAGACACATCTGCCCCTCCTGGAATAACAGTTAAAACATGTTTAACTTTAAAGATTGCTTCATCAGCACCTAGTACGTAAATCTTTATAGAACCGCCACTATCACTATGATGTAAATTCAGATTAATATCTCTACCTTGATTTATATCTGAAATAGCCATTGTTTCGGTTACTTGACCACTGTAAAGTTGACCTTGAATCATTTTGTTTTCCTCATTATTGTAGATTATTACATTTAATAAATTTGTTATATGTACGTAATGTTTCATCACATAACGTTTTATTTATAATCCCAATTTAGATCACCACAATTCATAAATTTAATTCACAAAAAAGCATGCAATCATAATCATTAAACAGCATATCATTTACAAAAAATAAATGTAAAATTAAAGTCATATTGTTGGCAGGGGATGGGTTGTTGCAATTGCTAAACTTTTAATCGAATGAATTACAGTTATTAAACAAATCTAGTAAGCGATTAAAACATGCAATTTCAATCATTTATTAACAGATGTTCGTGCCCTAAAAATTTACGAGTCTATTTTGAAAGATGGTATTCATCCTGTTTTGCAAGTTAATAAGCATGCAAAAACGCTTATTGCAAGACAAGAGCCTGGCTCAAAGTTTCATGCAACAGGTATTCCATTTGATGACCCGAATGGGACCATTTAATAGAATGGATTGGTTTAGATGTAGTCTGCCTTGAGCGATTACTCTCGCCCCAAGTGTCTTGTATTTGCATTAAATCAATAGCTAATCTCCTGCATTTATTGTTAATATTTGATAATAAATCAACTGCGTTCTATTCAAACGAGTTACATCTTGTTTTACCACATCGCTACTTTATTTTTTCAAAAAAGGGATTATCTATGGGCTTTCATAAAAACTTAATCGCAGCTGCATTAACGACGACATCTTTATTCTCAGCTTCAGCTTTTGCAGTAGAAAATATTGACATACTGATCACTGATGCAACTGTACTGACTATGAATGCAGAAAAAACTATTTATGAGTCTGGTACGGTTGCCATTAAAGATAATAAAATAATTGCTGTTGGCGATAAAAAATTAGCAGACCAATACCAAGCAACTAAAATAATGAATGTGGCTGGCGACATCGTTATGCCAGGACTAATTAATACGCATACACATGTCTCAATGACCGTCTTTAGATCACTTGCCGATGATGTACCAGATCGCTTACACCGTTATATCTTCCCGCTCGAATCAAAACTGGTTTCTCGTGATATGGTCCGTATCGGAGCTAACTTGGGTAACGTAGAGATGTTAAAGGGCGGTGTAACCACTTACGCAGATATGTACTATTTTGAAGATGAAGTGGCAAAAACCGTTGATAAAATCGGTATGCGTGCAGTATTAGGTGAAACAGTAATAAAATTTCCTGTAGCGGATGCAAAAAATGCACAGGAAGGGATTGCTTACGCTCTTAAATTTATCGAAGAATATAAAGATCATCCTCGTATCACGCCCGCATTTGCACCACATGCTCCCTACACCAATACAACAGAAGTATTGCAACAAGTTGCAAAACTATCCGAAGAAAAAGGTGTACCCGTATTGATTCATCTAGCGGAATCTACACGCGAAGAAGAGAAAATTGCAGAAATCAGCGGAGGTAAAAGTCCAGTTCAATATATGCATGATATTGGTGCGTTAAATAGTCAGCTTGTTGGTGCTCATATGATCTTAGTTGACGACGAAGATATCGCTTTGGTAAAAGCAAGCGATATGGGCGTTGCACATAACATGAGTGCAAATATAAAATCTGCAAAAGGTGTCTCACCGGCACTCAAAATGTATGACCAAGGAGTTCGCATTGGCTTAGGAACCGATGGCCCAATGTCAGGTAATAACTTAAGTACCATTGCAGAATTTGGACAAGTAGCGAAAGTACACAAGTTAGTTAACCACGATCGTGCTGCAATGCCGCCAGTTAAAGTCATTGATATGTCCACCATGGGTGCCGCCAGAGCTTTACATATGGAAGATAAGATAGGATCATTAGAAGTCGGTAAACTTGCTGATATCATTGTTATCGATACTAAAGCGGTGAATATGGTCCCCATGTACAACCCATATTCAGCTTTAGTTTACTCTGCTTATCCGACCAATGTCCGTCATGCTATCGTAGACGGAAAAATACTCATGGAAGATAAGAAGGTTTTGACAGTAGATGAAGATAAAATTCGTGAAGAAGCATTGAAATTTACCGATGTCGTTAGAAAAACTATTATCGATAGTGGAGAAATTGTGCAATAAAAAGTGAAAGATAACGGGCTAAATAATTCAGTTTACCCGTTTTATTTACTCCAAAGACCTACCCTGTAATTTTACTGGCCGCTCTCTCTGCGATTTACGAGCAAATTGCTAAACCACTAAACCTCTATTTATGATCAGTTTAGCTTATAAGTCCAAGGACTTATTTCTAGCTTAAAAGTGCTTAGTGATGAGCAAAGAACGCAATCGATTGAAACATTAGATATATGTCCTATGGATCAGTGTTTATAGCCAAACAATAATCCATCGCTTAGTAAGATTTAATGCTAGATCAGTTAATTATAAACAGTTACATACTGGCTTTTTTATTGAAATTTAGTCAATCCGATTCGATAAGCTGAAGGTGTTCTTTAATCACGTTCAACACGCCATGATTAAGATTACTCGGCGCACTAAAACGGGCATATGTTTTTACTTTTTCATGGGCATTTTCTACTGCATAAGAATGAAAGCTTGCTTGTAACATTTCGATATCGTTAAAGTAGTCACCAAAACTCATTGTTTGTTCGAAACTAAACTTTAATGTGTCTTGTAAATATTTGATGGCATCTCCTTTTGATGCATTGATATTCATTACATCAAGCCAAACCTTAGCGCTTACCACTACTTTATGGTCAATACTGAATTTTTCATTAATTGACGGATATACGTGTTCTTGTGAACCATAAAAATGGCAGATAGCAATCTTAATAAACTCATCTTCTACCTCGAGTAAATCTTTTACAAATTCACAACGATGGTAGTATTTTTTTATTTCATTAAGTGCTTCAGGTATTTGTGTTTCAATGTATGCGGACTTTTTGCCACATAAAACAATATGTGCACCTTCGATTAATCGAGCCTCTTTGATAATGCGATGAATTGAGCTGGTATCAATAGTACAACTGTAGAGTTCTTCGCCTTTATGCATGACTAAGGTGCCGTTTTCAGCAATAAATATCATGCGTTCCTTAACCGAAGAAAAGGTTTGTAATAAGCTATAATATTGGCGCCCAGAAGCAGCTGCAAACATAATATCTTTTTGCTCTAATTGTTGGAATACGTCAAAAAAATCAGGTGGTAAACGACCCTCATTATCTAACAAAGTACCGTCCATATCGGTAGCAATGAATTTAATATTATGTTGTGCCATTGATGAACGCTCGCATATTTTGTAAGGGATTGATAATAGAATGATTATATGATTTTTCGTGATGCTTTAGCAAATGGATAAAAACCATGTAGCTAGCATTAAAAGAAATAATTTAGAAAGTGGCATTTCATGATCTGTTAAAAATCATCTAGATCGCGTTTTTGGCCTCATCCTAAATAAAGTATTACTTCTTGGCTTAATTTTTATCCAGCTACAGTGGCTAGCTACTGAATAATGAATTCCTTTTAAAAACTCCCATCACTCAATTTATTCAATCGATGAGAGAAAAGAAAATATCTTGTTGAGCATCAATTAAATATGAATTAATGTGGTTAAGTATTGAGCTATGCAAGAAGGCCGTTAGTTTAGCTTTTGAAATAGTTAGATGCTCATGCATCACCACCAGTCGTTAGTAAATTATAGCAATCGTTCCAGAAGTTTATTCTTTGTGTTCTTCTCGGTGTCAAGAAGAGCGCTCCATAAATGAAGGGGAATTACCATGAAAACGATAACTGCATCCGTTGGAGATAAAGGCGAAAATAACATTGAAGATGTTAAAATAGTGCAAGGCTTGCTCAATCAACATAAATTTGCTGGCTTTGCAAAGCCGTTGATAATAGATGGACAATCAGGTCCAAACACGATTAAACGAATACAAGCTTTCCAAAAAATGATGATGGATATACATCAAGCAGATGGGTTGGTTGATGCTAATGGTGAAACCTTGAGACGCTTACAGACCACTAAAGAAGCAGTTGCATCGATTAGTTCGCTATATTTTGGTGAAAAAGGAATTAATCTTTTGAAGGAGATTGAAGGTTTGGCAATAACTCCCTACGACGACCAAACCGGCAAAGATATTAAGGTGTGGGTAGAAGGTGCTACTATTGGTTACGGCCATTTGATTGCCAGATCAGATTGGTCTAAATACAAAGCCGGTTTGAACGAGGCGCAAGCGATTATATTATTACAAGCAGATCTAAATCCTTTTATTAACACCGTAAAAAGTAAAGTGAACGTTGATGTTACTCAGCATGAATTCGATGCAATGGTAATATTTGCTTTCAATATAGGTCAAACAGGTTTCTCTCAGTCATCGGTGTTAAAAATGATTAACGATCCTGACGTGATAACTTCTTACCCTACGTTGGAAAAAGCTTGGAAAGCCTGGGATAAATCTCAAGGTAAAGTTAATCGTGGTTTAAAAAATAGACGGCAGTCGGAGTGGAACATCTATCAGAAAGGAGTTTATGAAAAATGGTAAAAAGATCACTTAATTATATGTATCGGATCCTTCTTGGCTGTTTATTCTCTATCAGCGTTATTTTTGGAGCGTGTGCAATTGATAACCCAGATGCCCCAGATTTGTTTGGCGAGTTTGAAAAACGAGAAATGGTCTACTTGATGGCGATTGATGATCCCAAAAATAAAACCAGAGATTTTTTAGTTGCTTATAATAACTATCTGTTATTTTTAGACAAAGAATTAAATAAAGCATTTTCACATATTAAGTTGAAATTACCCAATGCAAGGAAGTCCGATTTGATAACTGCGCAACTTGCTTGGTTAAAGTACCGTGACGCTGAGTTTAAGTTAATTCAAAGTACTTGGACTCGTGAATATTTTGGCAGTTCAGCGGGAATATCTCGGGGTGATTATCGAACGCGGATAGTCAAAGAGCGCATTGTTCAGTTGTTACACTATGCAAAAAATCTTTAACGTTAGATCGTACCAATAGTTTTACTATAAAAGTATGTTATTGCATGTATTGTTTAGGTTAAATGATTCAACACTAAACAAGCATACTCAGAGCTTGTATGGTCGCGATGCCAAATGATTCTTTTAAACTCACCTGCAGTAGCTAGGTTTCTCTATTTTTTTGCTCAAGGCTGTTCTTTAGCAAGCTAATACATTGCTAAAGAACTGATTAGTAAGGAAATAACTTACTAAGGAATTGATTTGCTAAGGAAAAAACTTGGCAAAGTAATTATTTTACCAAGCCATAATTTTATGATTACAAAGGTAAGTACAAAACACGTCTGCAGTGCAGTGTTTTTAATTAACAGCTCATTGTTTTAAATAGCAAGGTAATTAAGTTGGATGCCAAGTCTCAACGTATCTAAAACAGATTGTGTCGTTGATTTATGGGTTATTTGACCCGCTTTAAGCTCGACCAATGTAACTGCTGAAATTTGTTTAAAGCTTTTGCCCGCTAAAAGTATCTGTATTAATGCTACTTGAAGTGGTGGCAAACTCGGATTAAAAGCAGCGTTTTCTGCATAAGCACCGATATAGATTGATTGATCATCGAGTTGAATAGCGATGCCACAGTAGTTTTCTGAATAGGGCGCATGGCTGATATTTAAAGCAGCAACGGCATTCGTAAGTAACAAATTATCATCAGATACAACATATTTTTGTGGTTTATCTTCCATTAACAGTGTCGTTATATTGAGATCTTTAGGACCAAATGATTCTGGTAGATAGTCTTGTAACGTTTTTGCTTGTCGATTTGGCAGTTGTACCATCATTTTATCTGCACTGCTTAGTTCATTCATAAACTGTCGGCAATGTCCGCAGGGACTATAGTTTATGGTGATATCTTGAATGCCCGTCTCTCCTTTCATCCAAGCATGGCAAATGGCAGATTGTTCTGCATGCACTGCTTGTGCTAGCGGTGACCCTGGAAATTCAATATTAGCCCCAAAATATAATATTCCTGAAAGGCCGCGCGCAATCGCTCCAACACAAAAATTGGAAATAGGGGAGTAGGAGTAACTTGCTGCAAGTGGCAGTAATGCAACACGTAATTCACTATCACTTAATGTAGTTATAGTCATTAATTCATTAAACTGTGCCACTGAAATAGTGGCAGAAAAGTCCTTATCTTCAACGATAGGTTTTAAATAATCGGCTAAAATTATAGGTAGTTCATTCAATGCATTTGCTAACAATTTATTCATTATTTTATTCCTAAGCTTTTTGATCGACCGTTTTCCGATAGCTGAGATTTACTATCGCTTGAGCGGTGCTCGCTCCATTTATGCAACTGTTCTCCGGTATAAGTCATGAGAAAGCCAACAATAGCACCAATAAATAAGGCAATAATAGTAACCATCCATTCTCCATTGGAAGAAAAAATGGCGGCTGCACCGATGAATGTGCCAGGGATAAATTTAAGCACATTAAATTTAGCTTGAAAACACATAGCAAAGGCAAAGATAGCCGTTGTGGCATAAGGAGCAAAATCAGCTGCAAGATAAGTGGAGAAAACAATAATTAACATTGCCCAAATTGTACCACTGAAATTAGTCAACCAGACTTGAACCAATCCTTTCATACCTTTATCAGTACAAGCAAAATAACTGGTTGCCCCTAAGAATACTAGCCAGCTTGCTATATCAAAAAAATCAGTAAGCCAAACTAACAAGCCGGATAAAATGCCAGTGCTAATTGACAATGCTAACAGTAAACTCATCGAATATCCCTAATCTTTGTAAATTAAAATAGTATAAAAAAATATGAAATGAAAGCACATGCTTTGAGTAAACATGTGCTTATTGTTATAGAAAGGAGAGGCAATAATTGATTGGTTACGTTACATAACCACTTGCTAAACATTAACCGATATTAGCGCACCATTTTTTCTCAATGTTTTTGTTAATAAACCTACAAAGAAATAGATTAATCATCATATTCAAAGGCGGTATCATTATTATTTACATCAAGCAGTGAGCATAATGTACATCAAACACTGCTTCAATAACTGCCACTCTGATTTCTTGTGCCTTGTTACAGGCTTTACTTTAAATATCTTCCGCTCGGATTTGTCCGTAAACATTGGGTGTCGGTTGATAAGCTTGGTCGCTTACCTTAATAGCCTGAAGTAGTGCTGTAGCGGCCTCTTGCCATTGTTCTTCACTGCGAGCATGAATAACAGCTAGTGGTTTTTGTTCGTTTGCAGTGTCACCTAAACAAATAAAGTTATCAAAACCAACAGCATAGTCAATAGTATCGCTAGAAACGCGGCGTCCACCACCCATACTCACTACGGCCATACCAATTGCTCTGGTATCCATTGCGGAAACAATTCCACTTTTTTTTGCATAAACAGGTTTGACAATTTGTGCTTTTTCTAGGTATTTGTCGTAGTGTTCAACAAAGTCTTTAGGTCCACCTAAGCCTGCAACCATCTTACTGAAACATGCTGCGGCAGAGCCGTCGTCTAGCACGGTTTGTAACTGTTGATGTGCTTGCTCGCTGTTTTCAGCTAATTTACCTAATACTAGCATTTCCGCACAAAGTGCCATGGTGATTTCATAGAGTCTAGGATTGCGGTATTCACCGGTTAAGAATTGTACTGCTTCACGTACTTCGAGTGCGTTACCTGCTGACGAGGCAAGTACCTGATTCATATCAGTTAAAATTGCCGTTGTTTTTGTGCCAGCACCATTAGCCACAGCAACAATAGATTTAGCCAGTTCTTCAGATGCTTGGTAGGTGGGCATAAATGCACCGGAACCCACTTTTACATCCATCACTAGTGAATCCAGCCCTGCTGCTAATTTTTTAGACAAAATTGACGCGGTGATCAAACTAATATTGTCTACTGTAGCGGTGATATCTCGAATTGCATAAACACGTTTATCGGCAGGGGCAAGGTTGCCAGTTTGACCAATAATCGCTACACCTGCTTGTTTGGTCACTTCGCCAAACACATCGTTGCTTGGAGAAATGTTGTAACCAGGAATTGATTCTAATTTATCTAATGTGCCACCAGTATGACCAAGACCACGACCAGAAATCATTGGTACAAAACCACCACAGGCAGCAACCATTGGACCTAACATCAGCGAGGTAACATCACCCACGCCACCTGTTGAATGTTTATCAACAATAGGGCCACCAAAATTCATGTGATCCCAGTTCATGACCATACCTGAGTCACGCATTGCACAGGTAAGGGCAGTTCGCTCTGACATGTCCATTTCATTAAAGAAAATAGTCATAGCAAATGCACCAATTTGGCTTTCAGAAATAGTATCGTTAGCCACGCCTTGAATGAAAAAGTTGATCTCTTCAGTGCTTAGTGTTTGCCCATCACGTTTTTTGCGGATAATTTCTTGAGGTAAAAACATTAATCTCTCCATACTCTTTAACGAGTTTTAATTAATTGTTTGTCTGCCCCTCTATAATAAATAGAAGGACTAGCTGTAACGAAAGCGATGCCTAGTATGCTGTTGCATCGGCAGTTTGATTTGTCACTTCTAATGTGTTCAATAAATTAGTCAGTAGACTTGATGCACCAAAACGGTAATGCATGCTATCAGCCCATTGCTCACCTAGAATTTGATCTGCCATTGCTAGATATTGCGCTGCATCTTGTGCTGTTTTTACGCCACCTGCTGGCTTGAAACCAACGCGCTGAGCAACACCCATATCACGAATCACCTTAAGCATTATTTCAGCTGATTCTGGAGTGGCGTTAACTGCAACTTTACCAGTAGAGGTTTTGATGAAATTTGCACCAGCATCAATGCTCAACTCTGAAGCACGCTTAATTAACGCTTCAGTTTTAAGCTCTCCAGTTTCAATGATCACTTTAAGTAAAATATCACCGCAGGCTGCTTTACATTGTTTCACTAGCTCATAACCAACATTTTCATTACCGGCGATCAGTGCGCGATATGGGAAAACCACATCAACTTCATCGGCTCCATAAGCAATCGCAGCTTTAGTTTCTGCAACTGCAATCTCAATATCATCGTTGCCGTGTGGAAAATTGGTCACGGTTGCAATACGCACCTCTGGTGTACCTTGTGCAAGCAGTGTTTTCTTAGCAATCGGGATAAAACGAGGATAAATACAAATTGCAGCGGTATTACCAACGGCCGTTTTAGCATTATGACAAAGCTCGATGACTTTTTGATCAGTATCATCGTCATTCAATGTAGTTAAATCCATTAGCTTAAGTGCACGTAAAGCAGCTGTTTTAATATCAGACATAGGGTTGGCTCCAGTTTTATCGTAAGTTGAAAGAGGTTTATGTGCTCGAGAGTACATCGAATAAAAGCATTGATATATACGATATAGGCAAAGCACTTTTTACGTATGGAAAAAGTGAAGGATTGATTAACGTTCTTGAATACTGTTTTTTTTGCCGCTATGTTATGAAGCTATGTTATGAAGTCAGGTTATGCGACTAGGGTTACAAAATTAGGTCTAAAAAATCGGTTTTAAACGATATAACAGAGCATAGAAACAGGCTCTGCTATTAAAGGGCGCTTTACGCGGCACTGGCACAAGAAAAAGCACTGACGATCACAACGAATAAATGAAAAGAAACGAAAGGTTTATTTAATGCGACTAAATGTTCTTCACCCAAGGAGCTAGAGCTAGATCCCAATAGGGCGGCGTACCAATATGCTCCTTTAGAAACGTGATCACTGTATTCAGCCTTTTGGGAAGGTGCTTTTTTCGTGGGTAGACGGCGTAAACCGGCATATCTAAATTAGCTTTCCAGTCTGGTAGGAGTTGGATAAGTTTGCCTGTTTCAAACTCATTGGATAATAAATAGGTCGCAATATAGCCTACGCCGTGATCTCCGATAACTGCATCCCTTACTGCTTCAGAAAGATTGACACGGTAGTTGCCAGTGACATGGTTACAACATAATTGCTCGCCCTTACTAAATGGCCAATAGCTGTAGTCACGGGTATTACTATGATAAGTGACACAGTTATGATGCAATAAATCATCTGGGTGAACAGGTTTCGGATTTTTATCTAAGTATCCCGGTGAAGCGGCAAGCACGAAATTACCATCGGCGACTCTTTGGGCTATATAACCCTCATTAATATCTGCATGGGTTGTTATCCATAAATGAATACCTTCATTTAGCATGTCGATCTTTTGATCTGAGAAAGTGATGTCAAAATTGATCTCTGGATACTGCTTTTGCATTTTGTCTAATACTGGAATGACGTGCAGCGCGCCAAAACTTCGTGATAGTGCCAAACGGATGGTGCCTGACATTTGTTCCGTTGCATCCATCATTGCCGCTTCTGCATTTTGAATATTGGCATAGAGTTGAGCACAATGTTCAGCAAACTCAATACCCGCATCGGTTAAGGTCAAATTGCGCGTGGTTCTTTGCACAAGTTGCACATTGAGTTCTGACTCTAATTGAGTTAATTGTTTACTAACATAGGAAATTGATACATCCAATCGTTCAGCCGCTTTAGTAAAGCTGCCACTCATTTTCAATATATGTAATAAATACATTTGATTAGCACGGTTTTTCATTTCAATTTCCAAGTTTTAAAAAAGCATCTTACAAAGATAGTAAAAGCAATGCCAGTAAAAGAGCTGAATGGTAGATAAGTGAGGTGAATAATTTATATTAACCTGCTATTGATCAATATCTATTGTTCTGTGGCTAGTTAGGGGAGCAAGTAATTGCTGTCATCAAATTGATTTATTTAGATTTTTAACGCTATCTCTTATTATTAAACTTGGTTCAAGTTTGATGACGATAGACTCAGCGCGTTGTTTATTAATTTTTTCTAGTAACGTATCGACAGCTTTTGCACCTAACCTAAATTTAGGTTGATGAATGGTTGTCAGAGAAGGGGTGAAAAATTTAGCCATTTTAATGCCATCATAGCCAATGATAGAGATGTCTTCTGGTATTCTTATCCCTTGTTTATGGGCTGCATTAATAACCCCCATTGCCATCATGTCATTACCAATAAAAAGAGCGGAGGGCAGTGGGCCTTTTTCAAATAACTTATTAAATGCTTGAAAACCTCCTTCAGCTTCAAATTCATCTTCTATGATCCATTCTTTGTTGACAGCAATATGTGCTTCTATCATTGCTTGCTTAAACCCTTGCAACCTTAAGTGAGCCGTATTTTTTTCTAATGGGCCTGTAATACAACCTATTTTTGTATGTCCACAGTCTATTAGGTATTTAGTCGCCATGCTTCCACCGAGAAAAGAGTGATCTTGGATTTGATCTAGTGAAGGATCTGCAGGGCCCCAGTCCATAACTATCGAAGGAACAGGTTTATGATGTTGAAGCAGATCAATATGACGGCCATCTACTTCTGCACACATAAGCATTAACCCATCAACACGCTTTTGCATTAACATGTCTACGTTATGCTGCATTCTGTCTAATGGACCCTTGTGGCATAAAACTTAACCATCTACTTTAGTAGGTGGTTGAGTTGGCTTCAACTGCGGTCATTATTTTCTTTATTCTTGATGGTAAACCATCAAGAATAAAGAAGTGGTGTATTTTAACCAGCAATATTAATTAGCTATTGAGCAAAATTGGTATTAATAACCAATAAGTCTCAACAAGTTCTCTGCTGTTTTTATCGCTTCTTTGCGATTTGCAATATTCAGCTTCTGATACAAGTTGCGAATATGTGTTTTTATCGTTGTACCTGCCACATCCAGCTCGAGTGCGACTTGTTCATTGCTTAATCCAGAATAAATCAAACCTAATACTTGCCATTCCCTTTGTGTTAAGGGACTGGTTCGAACGAGCTCAGGTATATCAGGGTGATTCACCAGTTGATCCACAAAACTTTCATCGAAGTGGATAGAACGGCTCTTTTGCTTGATAGAAATGTCTTTTAATAATTGTAACGTACGGTGTTTTTCAAGTTCATTTAAGCTAGCGGAACTGCTAAGTTTTTGTAGTAAATGCTCAATATGTACACCATCGATCAAGAAGTTACTGACCATGCCTGTTTGGTTAGTTAAACTCAGTGCTTGTTTTAATGTCTCTAACGCTAATGTTTCATTACCTACTTTTGTCGCTATAATCGCTTCAATAATAAGATTACGATTATTATCCGTAATTAAATGTGATGCTTTGGCCTCAGACTGTAAAAACTTAATCGTTATTGTTGCTTGGTCATATTGTTCAAGGGCTATTTCAGCTCTGACAATGTTACGAACTTGCAGTTGCAAAAAGTGGTTATTTGCTTGGTTAGGGCGGATTGCGGTACCTAACCAATTTTTTATTGCGTCTAAGTCATTACGAGCTTGCCAGTATAAAAGCAATGATTGTGACGCATGTGCTGACCAATCATCATGATAGGTTGATTGTTGTACTAGGTGTTGTATTTTTTCAATAAATCGCATGGCCTTATCTAGCTCTCCACGACTTATTGCTATCATCGCTAGCATTGAATAACAGTGTAAGTGTTTGCTAGGTTCTATGTTTCCGAGTACATTGATCCCTTTATAAGCACATTCTTCAGCTTCATCTAAGCGATTCCAGCACCATAATATTTGCGCACGGTTACGCAATAAAAACTCATGTAACGGCAATTGCTGCAATTTTTGTTCAGTAATCAGTTTAAAAGCACTATCTTGTAACTCAAATGCAGCTTGTACAAAACCTTGTGCCAGCAGTATTTCACCCTGTTGCAATATTGCCCACAATGCTTGATGAAAGAGTTTATGCTGTCTCGCTAATTTCTCGGTTTGTTGCATTAAAGGTAGGGCTCTGTCTAACTGTCCCATTACATGATTTACTTCACCTACTATAGAGGTGGTGATAATTCGATTTCGATAACCATTAGAGTCTAATTGGGTTAATGCTAGTTCAGCTAGTTCAAAGGCTTTTTCAGGCTCACTTCTATTAATAGCAACTTGCGCAAGCAGCGCATTAACTTGACCTTGATCGTTTGTTGTTAACGTAATATTTCTCTTATCGATCTCTTGCTTAGCCTCCGCCAGCATATTCTCTACTGCGGTATAGCTATGTTGGCTTTGTGCAAGCCAAGCTCTTATTAATGGCAGTTTAATATTTTCGTATAACTTGTCAGGAGACAAACTGTTAATTGCACTTTCTAAATTAGTTAATTCACCATGATTAAACATTCTCCAGCCGTGCGCGGAAATGATTTTTGTCAGTAGTTCGCCATCATTTACTTTCTGTGCATGAAACATAGCCTGTTGAGGGATATCTAGTTTTAGCCATGCTTTAGCCGCTTTATGATGAAGCGCATTTTCTTCCTGCGGGATCCGTGCTTGACGTTCATGTGCTAGAAACTCTGCAAATAAATTATGAAACCTAAACCAGTTTTGTTCTCCCTCTAAGGGGTATATAAATAAGCCATAACGATTTAGGTATTCAAGCATACTCAATGCATCGTCTCTTTCTGTTAACTCACTAATAAGCGTATCGTTAAAGGTACTCAGTACAGAGCATTGCATTAAAAAGTGACGAGTATCATTATCTAAAAAGTCAAAAACTTCTTCAACAAGGTATTCCCAAAGATGGCCATTACTAAAATTTGAAACAGACTCAACCGATTGTGCTAGTGTTTTTTTGTTATGTTGTGCTTGTAACGCGATAAGTTGTAATGCAGAAGGCCAGCCTTCAACATAAGCACGAAGGTTATCTACCGTAGTATCATCTACGCCCTCGGAAAAACGTTGATTGAAAAAACGAGCTGTTTCATCTGCATCAAAAGCGAGAAGATCATTGTCTATTTCGATCATTAAGTCGCGTACTCTAAGGTTTGCTGTACCAATAGGAGGTGCAGAACGACTGGTTACGATTAATGTTATATTATCTGGCATATGTTTAAGGAAAAAACGTATCCCTTCATGAATCTCATTTTCTTTGATCAAGTGATAATCATCTAATACCAAATAACATTCTTGGTGATAGTTGGAAAGTTCACTAAATACTTCACCAAACAATGATTGCAGCGATGAAAATTGACGTTTTTCAACTAATGTTTGCGCATTAGGACAGGACTCGTTAGTTGCCTTGTTGATTGCTTGAATGAAATAGTTAATAAAATGAAATATATCATTGTCATTCTCATCAATGCTGTACCAGCCGACGGAGGATTTATCCGCTAACCATTGTGCGGTCATGGTGGTTTTTCCATAGCCTGCTGGCGAACGAAATAGAACCAGTTTATAAAATGGCGCTTGTTGCAATAACTCGAGCACGCGAGGTCTTAGTATTGCGTTATGTAATCTGCCTGGTCTTGTTAGTTTTGATGGGAGCCACATTTGCTTTCTCGTGTTATTAATTATTTCTATTATAAGGGCCAAGCGTACGCTATATTCACTAGAATTGACTACTGCAAGGCTTTACATTGCATGACATTACACACATTTTTTAGTGCCCTGTGTAATAGCGATGTGACTCTAATCTCGTACTGTATGGCATGGCTTATTCTCGATGATAGTACTGTTTTCAAAACCTCAATCACCAATCATCAAATTATGTGACGTAAAGTATACCTTAAGCTATTTCTAAAAATGATGATGCATATCAGTGTTTAAACCTAATATCATGAAAAACAAAGCTTATTTTTGTTTTTGTAAGAGTATTTATATTTTCAAATCAGCATTAAGACTAATTCATTTACTATCGAAGTGTCGAGACTACTTTATCATTGTTATTTTAAAAAGTGACTTGGCACTCATTATCAACACTAGTGCTATCTATTGATTATTATCGTAAAAGGTCATCGATTCTGCATTCATCGCCCTAAGCATAAACTTAGTTTTCTACGCCCTTAATACTCCTCCTTATTTAACCCTAAATTAGGAGGATGTTTTGCGTTTAATATAAATCCAGAATATGCCTCAGATAAATAAAACTTAATAAAGAGGCTTTACCATGAAACCTGTTCAACAAAGAGAATTTGATAAAACGTTATTTAAATCTGAAGTGTTAAATCACTTAAACACGACTTATGCAAAAACCGAAGAGACAGCGACGACGCATGACTGGTACCTTGCCTTAGGACGCGCATTAGCTGGGCTAACTACCTTTGATTTATTAGCGACTGAGCAAGATCCGAAAATTAAAAATGCGAAAAGTGTTAATTATTTATCCTTAGAGTTTTTGATTGGCAGACTGACAGGCAATAACCTAATTAGCATGGGTATTTACGATCAAATTAACGATGCGATGCAAGAAATGGGACACAGCCTATCGGATTTACTTGAAGAAGAGCGCGATCCGTCATTAGGAAATGGTGGTCTTGGTCGTTTAGCTGCTTGTTTTATGGATTCATGTGCAGCCCAAGAATTTCCTGCCATTGGTTACGGGCTACATTACGAATATGGGCTTTTTAAGCAATCCTTTGAACAGTGTCATCAAAAAGAAGCACCAGATGCATGGCGAGGTGTAGAAGGTTACCCGTGGGAAGTTGCGCGCCCAGAATATGCGCAGGAAATAGGATTTTATGGGCATGTACAGCCTGTAGTTGAAAATGGCAAAGAAAAGCGCCGCTGGGTACCTGGTATGTTCGTAAAAGGCATGCCGTGGGATCTTCCGATTGTTGGTTACCAAAGTAATACTGTTTATCCATTACGTTTATGGGAATGCCAGGCGATTGCACCATTCTCATTAGAAAGTTTCAATAATGGACATTATTTTGAAGCACAACATGCACTTATCGATGCTGGTAATATCACCAAAATTCTATATCCAAATGATAATCACGAAAAAGGTAAAACACTGCGTTTAATGCAGCAATATTTTCATAGTGCCGCGTCAATCAAAGACATTTTACGTCGTCACGATGAATCTGGACATAATCTCAAAGATCTTGCTCAATACGAATCCATACAGCTCAACGATACTCATCCAACGATCGCTATTCCAGAATTAATGCGTATTTTGATTGATGAAAGAGACATGAGTTGGGACGATGCTTGGGCTATTTGTAGCAAAACATTTGCCTACACTAATCATACGCTACTACCTGAAGCGTTAGAAACTTGGTCTGAATCATTGATTCAAAGCTTATTACCTCGACATATGGAAATTATATTCCATATTAATCACTTATTTATGCAAGAAGTACGAGAAAAATGGCCGGGTGATGTTGAGAAACAACGTAAATTATCCATTATTCAAGATGGTATTCATCGTAATGTTCGCATGGCAAACCTATGTGTAGTTGGCTCTTATGCGGTTAATGGTGTTGCAGCTTTGCATTCTGCTTTAGTTAAACGTGATTTATTCCCTGAGTTTGATGAGTTGTATCCTAACCGTTTACAAAATATCACTAATGGCATTACCCCTCGACGTTGGTTGAAGTTCTGTAATCCAGCATTGTCTCAATTAATCACTGATAAAATAGGTGATCAATGGCCTGCGGACTTAAGTCAACTTAACCAAATCGCTGAGTTTGCCAAAGATAGTCAATTTCAAAATGATTATATGAATGTAAAAAAATTGAATAAACAGCGTTTAGCCAGTTGGGTTAAGGAACATATGGATATTGAACTAGATAGTGATGCTATTTTTGATGTTCAAATTAAACGTTTACATGAATATAAGCGCCAGCATTTAAATTTATTGCATATTTTGTCGCTTTATTATCGTCTATTAAACGAACCTACCTTTGATATGGTGCCGCGAGTTGTTTTCTTTGCTGCAAAAGCTGCACCCGGTTACCACCTTGCAAAAGAGATCATCTTCGCCATTAATAAAATTGCTGAAACTATTAACCATGATCAGCGAATCAACGGCAAGTTGAAAGTCGTATTTATTCCTGATTATCGAGTCAGCATTGCTGAAATTATCATCCCTGCTGCGGATGTTTCTGAGCAAATATCAACGGCAGGTAAAGAAGCATCAGGCACAGGCAACATGAAAATGGCATTAAATGGTGCGTTAACAATCGGCACAATGGATGGTGCAAATGTAGAAATTCGTGAAGAGGTAGGCGACGATAATATTTATATTTTTGGGCTCGACGTTGATGGCGTTGAAGCTGTACTAAGCCGAGGTTATAACCCCTTCGACTACTACCATACTAATCCGTTATTAAAAGCTTCATTAGACTTGTTACTTGGTGATGTATTTACACCTAATGAGCCGGGAAGGTTGCGTACTATTTATGATGCGTTGTTGGATGGCGGTGATCCTTACCTGTGTTTAGCGGACTTTGCATCGTATATTCATGCGCATGAAGCGATGGATAAACAATACCGAGATAAAAAGGGCTGGGCGCGTAAAGCTATTATGAATACTGCATTGGTAGGCAAGTTTAGCTCTGACCGTTCTATTCGAGACTATGCTAATAATATTTGGAAGTTATCGGCAGTGCATCGTTAATCGTATTGAGTGAAGTGTGTTAGGCACACTTCACTTTTTAATTTATATGTCCATTTCACAATAGTCGCCATTATAAATGCTTAATTCATTTATAAAAAAGGAACGAAAAGTAATGGGCTCACATTTAGCAGTGATATTGATCAGCTGATATGCTTTGGTATTACGCGACAAAATTTGAGAAGGGTTGATAGTCTTTTACTTAATAAATAAGCCATGGTTTTACCATCATTTTTTGTAGATTGTTTTTACATTTGGATAGGGTATGAACCCTTCAATATCCTTGTTAACAGTAGCGAACTAATATTTGGCCATGATCATTTATTAACGAGTCTTGATATTATGCCCACGGAGAGATCAATGAACGAACAATCAGTATTAAAAAAAGTAGCCAAAATGGCTAAAATCTCAGACCGTTACATTAGTGCCTGGGGAAATGAAGCTTATGTTAAAGATGAAACCATCGAACAACTATTAAGTGCGTTAGGCTACGATACGACTGATGATCAAACGTTGTTAAAATCTGCACAAAAAAGGCATAAAACCGAAATATTAGCACCCGTTAAGGTCATTAAGGATCCACAACAACCGATTGAAATTGAATTAAACCTTGGTTTAACCGTGCGAGAAAGCGAATTTAGTTGGCAAGTTATTACAGAGAATGGTGAAGTTTTAGAAGGTTATTTGCAATCACAAGTGATCAAAGATGAGCGCTCAAATGGAGGAGCGTTGATTTTTCAACTACCCAAATTACCGTTAGGGTATCACCAATTAACGGTTACTCGTAAACGCCGTAAAAACCCGTATCAAATGACTATAATCATTACGCCTGAATCTTGTTATAAGCAGTCTAGTTTACTTAAAGGTGAAAAACTTTGGGGTCCAAGCATCCAACTTTATACGGTTCGCACCGCATATAACTGGGGAATAGGAGATTTTGGCGATCTAAAGCAGCTAATAACAGAAGTCGCTTCCCGTGGCGGAGATTTTATTGGCCTAAACCCGATCCATGCACTATTTCCTGCCAACCCTGAAGGGGCTAGCCCATATAGTCCTTCTTCTCGTCATTGGTTGAACATTATGTATATTGATGTGACAGCTATCCCTGAGTTTGTATTGAGTAGCGCGGCGCAGCAAAAAGTCGGATGCATCAAATTTCAACAACGTCTCAAAAGTGTGCGTAAAGATGAATGGGTTAATTACAGTGAAGTAGCGGCATTAAAATTAAGTGTATTACCCCTTTTATTTAAAGAATTTGAAATTAGGCATCTTTCTAAAGAAACAGAGCGCGCGGAGGCTTTTCATGATTTTGTGGCGCAAGGTGGAGAAAGTTTACAGCATCAAGCGGCATTTGATGCGCTACATGCCCACTTGCATCAACAGGATCCTTCTGTTTGGGGCTGCCCAGTATTTCCAAATAAATATAGCAAGTTCAGCAATATCGAGGTACATCAGTTTATTACACAAAACAGATCACTGGTTGAGTCTTATTTATATTATCAATGGATTGCTGATACACAGATTAATGAAGCTCAACAGTTTGCAGAAGAATGCGGAATGTCGGTCGGCTTATACCGTGATTTAGCAGTAGGCGAAGCAAACTCAGGTTCGGCAAGTTGGGCTGATAATGGACATCTGGTACTTGATGCAAGCATCGGAGCACCACCGGATGTGTTTGGGCCGTTAGGGCAAAATTGGGGACTGCCACCTCTGAACCCTCAAGTACTTAAGAACTCAGGTTATGCTCCTTTCATTGCGTTATTAAGGGCTAATATGAAACATTGTGGTGCGTTAAGAATCGATCATGTTTTGGGTTTATTACGCTTATGGTGGGTACCTAAAAATAAAACTGCGGCGGAGGGGGCTTACATTTATTACCCTGTTGAAGACTTGTTAGCTATTTTAGCGCTTGAGTCACATCGACATCAATGTGCAGTAATTGGTGAGGATTTAGGTACTGTTCCAGATGAAATTGTCGATATACTGGCAAGCTCGGGTATCCATTCTTATAAATTGTTTTTTTTCGAAGTCGCTGAGGACGGTGGTTTTTTCTCACCTACCCATTATACAGAACAATCTATGTCAGCACTTTGTACACACGATATGCCAACGCTTAGAGGGTTCTGGCATTGTGAAGATCTGCGTATGGGTAAAGAACTTGGTTTGTATCCAGATCCTGTTCAATTAAAAGCTTTATATGATGAACGGTTACGATCTAAACAAGAAATACTTAATAGCCTTGCCTGGCATGGACTCTTGCCTGAAGGTGTGGGCAAAGATGCAGCCTTTGTTCCAATGGACAGTTACTTGAGTGAAGCGCTACATTTGCACCTCGCTGCCGGTTCATCTGCATTGTTTAGTGTGCAACTTGAAGATTTGTTAGAAATGGATATGCCTGTCAATATACCTGGAACGGTCAATGAATATCCTAACTGGCGACGTAAATTATCAGTTAACATCGATGATATTTTTCAAAAAAAGTCGGTAAATCGCTTAGCTAAACAAATGACCCAATTGCGCTTAAAAGCTAGCCATTAATTGTTTGTGCTGGAGATTATATTCTCTCTAGCTCCTATCGTTGAGCAATATAATCGGTAATAAAGCCTTTCTTAGCAAAGCTTTATTACCCGTTTTAAATTGCTATTCGTTTGGGATTTCCCTCTCAATTTAAGGACTCATTTAACTATTCACTTAACTATCAACTTAATTATCAACTTAGTTATCAATTCAATTTTAAACATTAATCATTAAACTCATCCATTTTCTTCATTTAACATTATCATTAAGCTGGTTCAGTATGGAGCTACCTAAATTTACTTAATTAAATGCAATTACTTAAATACAATTACTTAAATACAATTACTTAAGTACAAGCCTAGATTCGTATAATAAGTGGTTTCATAAAATAATTTGATGTCGTCATTCTATATAGTCATTTCCTAAAGAATAAATGACATAAGCATTGTAAATAGAGTCTGTGGTAATAAATGTAATCGTTGAGTTATAAGCGATATCGAGTATTTGATTGTTTATAGACTGTGTCGGTTATGGGTTATTATTTTTTGTGTCCGGGAAGGGGGAAATCATCAGTTGTGAGTTATTAATGTATATTGCATTGCCAATGTTGGAACAAAAAGTGTTGGAATAGTAAATGCTGCACTATTTGCTCAGTATCTGTGAACATTTACTATTGAATTTATATTTTTGTTAATTTTGTCTTTATTTTTCAGCGATCATCGCATCATAATCAACACCGCTTTCACGGTGAAGACGGCGACATGCTATACCATCTCTGTGGAATAAATGACAACGATGCGCAGTTAAACCCACATTGTATTTTTGACCAACTTCCACATCAAGCGTATCTGCTGCTCTATATATAACATCTGCATCTGCGCTGGCTAGGTTCATGTAAATTTGGGTTTCATTACCTAGCTTTTCTACGATTTGTACTTTGCCTTCGATAGTGGCATCAGCTTGTTCTGCATTCAGTAAATGTTCAGGACGAATGCCTAATGACATTCGATCGCCTATAGTCACTGTTTTACCTTCTACAGGTATCCAAAAGCTTTCATTATTTGCTAGTTTGACTTTGACTCGTTCATCCTCTGTATCTTCAATCGATACGCTCATGAAGTTCATCTTAGGCGAACCAATAAAGCCGGCTACAAAACGATTGATTGGATAGTGATATAGTTCAAGAGGGCGACCCACTTGTGATACTGAACCCGCATCTAATACCACGATTTTATCGGCCATTGTCATTGCTTCTACTTGGTCATGAGTCACGTATATCATGGTGCAGCCAAGTTTACGTTGCAGTTTAGTAATTTCACTGCGCATATTGACGCGTAATGCGGCATCCAAATTAGAGAGTGGTTCATCAAGCAAAAAGACATTTGGCTGTGATACCAGCGTTCTGCCAATGGCGACACGTTGTCGTTGCCCACCTGAAAGTGCTTTAGGTTGACGTTCAAGTAAGTGAGTTAATTGTAAAATGTCCGCCACATGATGAACACGTGTATCTATTTCAGATTTTTTAGCTTTAGCTAACTTTAAACCAAAGGACATGTTGTCATAGAGGTTGAGATGCGGATAGAGTGCGTAGGATTGAAATACCATACCGACACCCCGTTTTGATGGTTCAACATCATTCATGCGTTCTTCACCGATGTATAAATCACCAGAAGTAATTTCTTCAAGGCCTGCTATACAGCGTAAAAGTGTGGATTTACCACAACCCGATGGACCAACAAAGACGACCAGTTCGCCTTCTTTTATTTCAAGATCGACATTTTTAGAGATAAGTAGCTTGTCGTAAGCTTTACATACATTTTTTAAGGTGACACTGGTCATGTAGTTTGTCCTCGATTAATTTTTATGTTTACGGTCATGATTTCTGTTGTTTATTCCTGAACTCTTATTTAGGAATTTTTATTTATGAAATTTGAAACCATTAATTGTGTTTTATATTAATAAATAATTGCTGCCGTTGATGTATCCTTCTTACAACATTTCTTTTTATTAACAACGAACTAACTAGATACACTTTATAAATACCGAGGTTGCATAATTTGTTATGTAAATGGTAGTAAAAAAGTATAAATATTAGCGCTAAATAGGTTTTATTGGCTATTTATGACCGCTGTTAGGAATCGTTAAAACAAAAATGTAAATAACACGATCACAATCTATTACTAGTGATTGATAGTTTGCTTATTTTAGACCACCTATACATCATCCTAGTGCAATAATTTGTAGGAGGAGGACAGAGGAGGGGAGGGATAAGACATATTCAACAAAGTGCAGGTGTCATTCCACTAATTTGCATTAATTATGATGATTACTATCACACAAAAATTGAATTTGAGATCTTGATCTCGGTTATAGGTAGAGCTGTGTCACGAAAATAGAGTCGAACCCATGGGGCGTAGTGGATAGGATGATGATTAAGCGTTTTAACTTCTAGATAATAAAGTTCGAAATATGGCTTACCCAACGGCTAGCCCTCCATCACAACTAAAAAGGATATTAACATGAAAAAAAATCTAAGTATCGTTGCGCTTTGCACCATGGCTGCATTGGGTTCTTTTAATGCCAACGCGGCGATTGAAGAGGGGCAGCTTACTATCTGGATCAATGGCGACAAAGGGTACAATGGACTTGCTGAAGTCGGCCAACGTTTTGAAGAAGATACTGGTATTAAAGTTACTGTTGCTCACCCTGATGCACTACAAGACAAATTCCCACAAACGGCATCAACGGGCGATGGTCCTGATATCGTTTTTTGGGCACATGACCGTTTTGGTGGATACGCAGAAGCAGGTTTGCTAGTTGAAGTGACCCCTTCTAAAGAAGTGAAAAACGGTATTGTCGATTTTGCTTGGGATGCTGTGCAGTATAAAGGTAAATTCATTGGTTACCCTGTGGCTATTGAAGCGCTATCACTTATTTATAACAAAGATTTAATTGCTACGCCTCCTGAGAATTGGGAAGACATCACGGCGCTGAATACTAAACTGCAAAAAGATGGTAAATCGGCGATTATGTGGAACTTAAAAGAACCTTACTTTACTTGGCCTTTAATGGCTGCTGATGGGGGGTATGCTTTTAAGCCAACGTCTACCGGTTATGATATTAAAAATGCTGGTATTAATAATGCGGGTGTAAAAGGGGCAATGACGTTTGTAAAACAATTGATCGATAACAAGGTTATTTCTCCTGATATGGATTATTCCGTGTCTGAATCTGAATTTACTAAGGGCAATGTTGCAATGACTATTAACGGTCCTTGGTCTTGGGGCAATATTGAAAAAGCTGGCATTAATTATGGTGTGACTACTTTGCCTAAATTTAATGGTAAAGATTCTAAACCATTTGTTGGTGTATTGACCGCGGGTATTAGCACTGCGTCACCTAATAAAGACCTTGCTGTTGAGTTTATTGAAAACTACCTACTCACTAACGAGGGTTTACGTAATATTAATAATGATAAACCGCTTGGTGCTGTTGCATTGAATTCATTTCAAAAAGAGTTAGCTGCTGATGCACGCATTGCGGCAACCATGAATAATGCAAAAAATGGTGAAATAATGCCAAATATCCCACAAATGGGTGCATTCTGGGGAAGTGCAAAAAATGCCATTATCAATATCGTTGATGGTCGCCAAGCAGTAGATGCAGCGCTTGCAGATGCAGAAAAACAAATGGTCAAATAATGACGTTGTTAAGGAGTAAACATCAAGTTTATTCCTTAACACTGGAGAAAGCATTGCTTTCTCCTCATTTTAATTTTTTTCGACTCCATCAATAACACATCACTACTATTAATCATGATGAAAAACAGTTAGTGGTGGCGTTGATTTTAGTAAACAGGGTTCTATATGCAGTCAGTTCAAGGTTCTGGTGCCATTGCACCATCTCCACTTCCTCTTAGTTGGGGAGTGATAATAAAATGGGCCATTTTAGTTTCAGTCGCTATCGTAAACGGTTATGCGTCGATTGTAATGTACTCTCGTGGAGAACTAGCATTTGCATTACTTACCGTCATATTAACATCACTGGCACTGTATATTTTTGGTAGTAAAAAGACCTATGCTCATCGCTATATTTATCCTGGTATTGCGGGCATGATCCTATTTATATTATTTCCATTGGTTTATACCACTAGCCTCGCATTTACTAACTACAGTGCAAAAAACCAATTAACGATAGAGCGAGCACAAAGTGTCTTGTTGGATAGAACATTTCAGAGCGGTCAGAGTTATCCGTTTAATCTCTATCAGACCGAACAAGGTTTTCGTATAGCGGTCATTGATAATGGCCAAACGCTGGCGACAGATAACTTTACAATGGATATTGTTGCCGGACAAAATATTGAACTTAAAGCCGTACAAGAAGTTGATGGTAAAAAACAAAAAATAAAATCAATTATCAAAAACAGGACAAAGCTCAACGACATCAATTTAACTATGCCAAACGGCACAGTGGTAGGCATGAGTGGGCTACGAAAATTTGCCGCAGTACAACCTCTTTATAGCATGCAGTCGGATGGTGAAACATTATTAAACAATGAAACTGAGCAGCGACTTAAAGCGAATATGGAAATAGGATTCTATCAAGTTGTTAATGAAAATAACGAGTTTATAGGAGACCCTATCTCGCCTGGGTTTGTAGTTAATGTCAGTACTGCAAATTTTGAGAAGGTATGGAAGGATGAGGGGATAAAAGAACCTTTTATAGGGATCTTTATTTGGACCGTTGTATTTTCAGCGTTATCTGTATTTTTGACCTTAATTATCGGTTTGGTATTAGCTAGTGTGGTGCAATGGGAAGCACTAAAAGGGCGTGCAGTGTATCGAGTCTTATTGATATTACCTTATGCAGTACCCGCCTTTATCTCTATTCTTATTTTTAAAGGGTTATTTAACCAAAGTTTTGGTGAAATAAATATGGTACTAGAAGCCTTATTCGGCATTAGCCCAGCTTGGTTTTCTGACCCTATTACCGCAAGAACCATGGTGGTGATTGTTAATACTTGGCTTGGTTTCCCTTATATGATGATCCTGTGTATGGGGCTTTTAAAAGCGATTCCACAAGATCTTTACGAAGCGTCAGCAATTGATGGTGCAGGGCCATTAAAAAACTTTACTAACATCACCTTCCCTCTAATGATCAAACCATTAACACCGTTATTAATTGCAAGTTTTGCTTTTAACTTTAATAACTTTGTAATGATTTACTTATTAACGGGTGGTGGGCCGAATATGATTGGCACTACTGAACCGGCAGGTTATACGGATTTATTAGTGAGCTATACCTACCGCATTGCATTTGAAGGAAGTGGTGGACAAGACTTTGGTCTAGCAAGTGCCATTGCAACAATTATTTTCCTATTAGTGGGCGGCTTGGCATTGCTAAATCTTCGCTTCACAAAACTTGAACAAGATTAAGGAGTTTTTCGATGGCTATAGTACAAGGCAAGAATTTAAAGTATAGAGTGTGGGCAACTCACATAGGGCTTTGGGTTTTTCTATCATTTATTATCTTCCCGTTATTAATGGTAATCGCAATTTCATTGCGTGAAGGTAACTTTGCAACAGGCAGCTTGATACCCGAAAATCCATCTTTAGAGCATTGGAAGCTGGCATTAGGTTTCTCTGTTACTAACGTAGATGGTAGTGTCACGCCGCCCCCATTTCCTGTATTAACCTGGTTATGGAATTCAATTAAGATTGCGAGTATTTCTTCAATTTTAATTGTTGCCTTGTCAACAACTTCTGCTTATGCTTTTGCGCGTATGAAGTTTGGTGGTAAGAGTGCTATTTTGAAAGCGATGATGATTTTCCAAATGTTTCCGGCAGTACTGGCATTAGTTGCTTTGTATGCGTTATTCGATAAATTAGGACAATACATTCCGTTTCTTGGATTAAATACCCATGGCGGATTGATCTTTGCTTATTTAGGGGGGATTGCACTGCATGTTTGGACCATCAAAGGATACTTTGAGACCATTGATAACTCGCTTGAAGAAGCGGCTGCTTTAGATGGTGCTACACCTTGGCAAGCATTCCGCTTAGTGTTGTTGCCTTTATCAGTTCCGATATTAGCTGTTGTGTTTATCCTTTCGTTTATTGCTGTAGTTGGCGAGGTGCCTGTTGCTTCACTATTATTATCAGATGTTGATAACTATACGTTAGCCGTTGGCATGCAACAGTACTTGTACCCTCAAAACTATTTATGGGGTGATTTTGCTGCAGCGGCGGTACTCTCGGCATTACCTATTACTGGTGTATTTTTACTCGCACAACGTTGGTTAGTGGGCGGATTAACAGCAGGAGGTGTTAAAGGGTAGCATCCTTAACTTCTAGATAGCTTTGATAAACGCAATTTATCCCACCTTGTAAATTGCGTTTTTTTTTAACTATTTTAAGCCTACTTTAATCATCATTGATTGAGCCATGATTTGATTGTATAAGTGGCCTATCTCCCTCCTTATTTGTGATTATACGAGATTATTAACCTTGTAATTGTTTTTATGTGCAACTATAAACTAAACATTTATATTTTCTCCTCTATTTTTATCTATGTCATTAATAGGCTTGATAATGTGAATTAATGCTTTTTTAAGAAAAAATAAACTTAAATAACCTCGTCCTAAGTCGTTCTGACTGTATTTACACATATCGCTAATAAAGGTACTAAAAGAAAAACTATTGAAAGTGAACATTTCTTATTAATGTTGTTGAAAGGTTTCGTGTATTGAAATAGTTCTTGGTTGGTTTTTTTGGTTGGTTTAGGACTGGTGTTAAGGCTATTGTTAGAGCTAGATTCAAAGTTGGCTTTTGTTAATTTCTAAATGAACTAGAACAATTCGATTGTATTGTTACTCATGTACATACTCATGCTATCTTGATCGCGTTATTGCAGTGGTTTGCGCATCATGAGGGCATTAATAGGCATTGATTTATGGCTATTAATTATTGGATGCAGCTTATTGATGTTTTTTATAAGCAGTTACTTATAAAAATCTACTTATAAATAAAGAAATGAATTGTCTCAGCACTAAGTCACTTTTTACTGCTCTGAGACAATTGATATAATCGGTTAATGGCCAAAAAAAGCAACCACAACGGTATCGTCTTTCAAACTTCTACTAAACACATAAGCATTATCCTGGTTGATAACATTATGTTTTCCTGCTCCTATTGCAGGATGATTTTTTCTAAATTTAGCAATCGTTTTCCAATGTGTTAGCAAGGATTGACGATCTTTATCTAAATCCCACACCATGTCAGAGCGGGTGCCTTGATGAAAATCATCAGCATATGGACCAATTTTTCTTGCCACTTCATCGCCATAATAAACTTGGATTGCGCCAGGGGTGAGCAACAATGCATTTGCCGCATTTCTTTGCATCTGTAAAGAGTTAAAGCGACTGAAGAATAGCTCAGTATCGTGTGATGACATGTAACTGACCGGATTGAAGTCTTTGCTTTCCTGTATCGTATTGGCATAGTTTTGGTAGGTATTCTTCATTTGGCTGAAACAAGCAGCGCCTTTATCCATTTTCTTTTGCAAATCAAAATTAATCAAAGCGTCAAACCCATCATCAAAATAAGGACTACGATAAGCTGTATGGCCCCACACTTCGCCCATCATAAAAAAGGGTAAACCAGATTCACCGTTATTGTTGCGCCATGTCTCTAAACTGTTAATACTTTCTGACTTCAACCTTTTCCAGACACTGGGTTCAACATGTTTAACGGTATCGATCCTAAATCCATCAATACCAAACCGTTTCACCCAATCGGTTTGCCACTCTATTAAATAATCTGACACAGTAAAATTAGCCCGTTTAGCAACACGAGTACCTGCATTATTGAGTAGCCATTCAGGTGGCGCTACCGCTTTGGTTGATTCTGTTATCATATCGGGTAATCCTGCTAAAGAGGACGAAATATCGCTGTTCCCCGGTGACTGATAACCGGGGAACGTTGCTCTTATCCACTCTTTTCCCCACCAATGTTGCCATTGCGAACTTTTATAATTAATTTGCTGGTGAAAACTATGCCAGTTTTGTTCTGACATAGGCTTCCAAGCAGACCATTGAGGTGGCCAATTTGATTGAGGTGTCACAACATCGATTTTATCTATTTGAAGATCGGCTAAGGTAGCATAACCTGCATGGTTAATTACTACATCTAGTAGTACCTTCATCCCGCGTTGATGGGCCTGTTTGACTAACTCATTTAAGTCTTCATCATTTCCAAAATTTTGGTCAATTTTAGTAAAATCTCGTGTCCAGTATCCATGGTAAGCATAAAAGGGAAAGTTACCTTTCTCTCCACCGCCAACAAACCCATGTACTTGCTCGACAATCGGAGATAACCAAATAGCGTCAGTGCCTAAATTTTGAATGTAATCTAGTTTTTGAGTGACACCTTTAAGATCACCGCCATGAAATGTGCCGACTTCATCTAAACCGTCGCTAACACGTCCATAAGATTGATCATTACTAGTATCTGCATTATTAAAACGGTCAATCATAACAAAGTAGATATTTGCATTTCTCCAATTTAATGGGGGTTTCTGTTGAACTGTGCTTGCTGTTGGCAACTTTTCAAGTAGCACTAATCCACCGCTATCAGGGGAAGGTGTGAGCGTTACCTTATTGTTTTTAACTTCGACAATATGGCCCGAATAAGCATCACGTAATTTTGTCGATTCATTGAATAGATTATCCAGATTAATAGTAACTGCGCCTCCTGAATAGACTTCACACTGCAGATCAGGAATAGGGCGTTTAAAGGTAGTTTTTTGTGAAGTTTTAGGTTGTCGATTAATTTTTAAGGAAGGGGGGCTTTCATTAAATGTGAATGCATAATCTCCGCTAAAACGGACCCGTAAATCAAGCTCTGTCGGCTCACCACAATTTAATGCTAAAGGCTTATTAAATTTTACTTTTTGTGCATTTACTGAAGCACATTTTCCATTAACCTCAGAGATATTTATGGTGTAACTATCTTTTGAAAGCGGGACAACCAGGGGATGTTCGTCTTCAAGTGTAAACTGTCGACTATTTGTAGTGGTAGATATTGCAATATTGGCTGCGAAAACGTTCGGAGCACTGATTAATAACGTGAGAAAAAGAGTATTAAGTTTCATCATTTTACCTTCTTTTAATTAGCTTATTACATCATATAAAATTGTATCTATTGACACATCAACCGTCCATCTACGCCTCAGGTTTTTAAAGTAGACCCCTATTATAAATGGTTTAAGGGTGATACTTCTGTTTATGTAAACAGGTAAACTAATAACATCTTGATCATTTAGTTATGCTGTTAATGCGTTTTATAGTTATTCAGTTAACCAGCTATTCAACAATAAAGTAACCACGAGCCATTTATGAAAAAAACTGTTTTTACTTCTCTAATCTGTAGTCTAATTTGTTCTACGTTAACAGCTTATCCTAGTACTTTAAGCTTACCTTGGTTATCACCTATGTTAGGTGACAATATTCCCGGGTGGTCTGTTGATGTATTAAATAAAAATCAGGATCTATTTGATTGTGGCGAAAAAGAAGAAGGTAAAGAGTTTTGCTCTGAAGTTGTTAATTACTATACAACGCCTGTACAGGGACATTTATGGTTAGCAAAGGGAAGTGTAAACAAAATTCAACTAAATGCGCCCTTTACCGCAAATAATTATTCCAAACTTCAACTCAATATTCGTAAGGATGGTTATGTTTTAGCTTGGGTTGAAATTGCAGGAAAACATATTGATATTATTGAGCAACTTAAGAACAAACCGTTTCATATTGTTGATAGAGAAGTGATTATGTTTATGAACTCGGGCAGAATATCTTCACCTAGAAGGCTACTGTGGTACCCTGAGACACAATATCAACAAGCCAATCCAAGTCGATATGTTGAGTTTGTAAGTGATGGTGTTACGATAAATGTGAACTTTTTTAAGCTTTAAGGTCACTGACGGGATCAAGCTATTGCTAATGATGGGTAACTATCAAACTATCAAACTATCAAACTATCAAACTATCCATCAATCAATTAATCTATCAATAGTAAGGTAGGTGGTTGCAATCAACGTCAGTAAAAATATCTGCTGGCGTTGATTTTAAACTAGAACATTATTTATTGATTAGTGAAGGTATTTTAACTCTTGGCGTAGGTAAGTTGCTGCACCTAGTAAACCTGGATTTTTGTGAGTAATAACAAAAGTAGGTATTTTCGTTAAATAGTCTTTTAAACGTCCTTTTTCTTCAAAATATTGTCTGAATTCACTGGCTTCAAAAAATTCAAGAAAACGCGGCACGATGCCACCAGCAATATAAACACCACCCGTACAGTTCAAGCTCATGGCGAGATTACCTGCAAAACTGCCCATTATTTGACAAAAGATATCCAAAGTTTGTCGTGCTATTACACATTTATGGTTTAGTGCTGCTTGGGTTATTTGTTTAGGCTCAATAAATTGAGGGTTCAGTTGCGATAAGTCACACAGACTTTGATATAAATTAACGATACCTTGCCCTGACATCACTTGCTCAGCAGAAACATGGCCAAACTTAGCTTGTAATTGAAACAAAATATCCGCTTGTTGGTGGGTGTTTGCAGTGAAGCTAACATGCCCAGCTTCACCTTCTAGACTGATCCATTTATCAGCGACTTTTATGATATGTGATACACCTAATCCAGTACCTGGCCCAAAAACAGCGGTGTTGCCATTTTCCTGAACTGTACCCGAACCAATTTTTAATTTATCTGATGGCGTTAAGAAAGGCAATGCCATAGAGATCGCGGTATAATCATTGATCACATATAAAGTGCTTAAGTTTAATTGTTCCTTAAGTGCCTTTTGTGAAAATGACCAACTTAAATTAGTCATGGTCACTTGATCATTTTCTACGGGGCAGGCAATACCGATACAAAGGTCATTAACTGCACTATGCAAGGTTGAGAAATAAGCTAACAAAGCTTGCTCTATGGAGGCAAAATCAGCGCAAACATACTCGACCAATTGGCTCAATTCACCAGTTTTAAGATCACAAACCGAAAATCTAATATTAGTACCACCAAGATCGACTACAACAGCTGACATATTTTCTCCTAAATACTTGTTAACTTTCAACTTAAATTTACCTTTTATCTTTTACTTATAACTATTGATTGCATCAACAAAAATTGTTTGTGCACCTTCTACTTGCAGATTTTTAGCTTCTTCTAAAAGCTTTAGTGCCTTTGGAATATCTTCATTTGCAACGGCATTTTGGATTGATTTTTTATAGAAACTTTCAAGGTTAATCCCAGCAGGAATATTATCACTGGTGTTAATGATGCGTGTTGTCACAACTTGATTGCTAGTAAGCGTTAAGCTTAAATTGCCATAGGCAACATGTTTAGCAAGCGGATCATCGATAATAGGTTGTACTGTATGCTTAGCAATGGCAAAGGCTTTTGCTGGGTGCAAAACTGGCGTTGAACCTGCTAAATCTTTTGCGGTGGTAAAGACCAATAATTTTAGATTATCTCCGCTCATATCAGGCATGATATTAAACTTAGTGGTAAATTTATCGTTATCTAATAATTTTGCCGGCTCGTAGGTAAAGTAGCTGAAGGGCTTTTGGTCAATAAGGTCGCCTGCTTTATTTAGGATAACAATATTAGGTGCATAAAAAGTGTTTTTACTATCGACAAAAGTTTCAATTTCTATATCTAAAGAACCTTTATTGCCAGGCAAAGTAAAGCTGGCGATAGGGCCTGCACTTTCTCCGTTTAGCAATAATTGGTTTGACTTATCAATCGAAAATTTAATATCAGTTGGGATATCTAAGGCTGACCATGTGATCTCTGATATGTTCAATGCAACTTTATTTTCTTGAGGAACGTCGAGTGTCACTGTTTGTGTTTTTGCACAACCTACGATTAAAGTTGATAAAATAATTGGTGCTATCCATTTTTTCATGATTGATTATCCTAATTGTGAGTATCATTTCTGCCACTTTATATCTTCACTGATTAAGAGTGACCAATAATAAGTGTTTATTGTACCTGTATTTGAAAAGACGATTTGTGTTTATTCTTACCTATTATTTCATTCTATAGCTTTGTTAACATTGATTATTATTAGTTTATATTATTTTTAAATCATCCATGTCGCTGGATTTAAAATTGTATGGATAAAAATTTGGTTGGTTTAAAAATAATATCCCTTTAAAAGCTTATTTACTTGTTTTACTCATTCTACTTATTTGCAGAAGGCTAGGTTTCAAGAGTCTAGGTCTCAGGAGTTTATATATCAAGAAGCCTTGTTTTAAGAAATCTAATTTTGATAAAAGATAATGCTCAATTAAGGAAGTAAACAACACAGTCGAGACATCGACTGTGTTGTTGATTAATAACTTAGTGGCTTACCACCAAGCTTCAGCTTGAACACCAAACTGCATAGTACTGTCGTCACGACCACCGTTAAAGGCATTAGCACCGCTGTCTGCGTCTTGATTAATGTAGCTTGCATAAACACGGATTTCAGGACGTGCCCAGATGCTTGAACCTGCGGTCCATGCTTGCGCAATAGTTACTTTACTATTTTTGGTTTTATCACCGTCTGTATCATCAATGTTATAACCTAACTCAAGGATAGTTTTATGATTCTCATCCCATTTGTAAACAGGACGAATAACTGCTGACATGGTTTTAGTTTTATCATGACCATCCCACATATCTTCACCAACGGCATAAACTAGCTGATGTAACATCTCAATATTTTCACCAAAACCAAGTACACCCCAGTTAATTACACGGTAACCAGAAGCACCGTCATTTGCTTCAGCGCCATACCAGTTACCACTGCCGTAAAAGGCTAAAGATTTACTGTAGCCTTCAGTACCGTATTGGAATACTGTTTTATTGAAGCCATTATCTAAACCTTGTGTAAATTCAAAAGTTGTCATAACGCCATCTTGTGGATCACCAACAACATCATCAGTGTCATTGACCATCGCATAATCAAGACCAACTTCTAAGCTACCTTTTTCCCATAATGAAATCCCAGCATAACGAATATCAAATGTATTAACGTTTACTGAACCACCTTTGTTGCCACTATCGACAATATCACTACGGTCATTACGTACCCAAGCTAAAGAAAGTTTGCCTGGTCCTACTTGAATGTTTTCAACACCCGCACCTGCACCTGAAATATCCCAGTAGTAAAAATCCGTATGATGTACATCATGACGTTGGTAAAAACGCTTACCGGCCCATAACGTTGCTTCCGGTGCTGCAGAAATTAAACCTTTTGCTTGGACGTTAAACTGACGTAAAGCGAATTGCGCGTCATCTTTACATTCTACTGCATCAGCAGAGCCTGAAGTGACAAGCTCACAAGAAGTACCGGTACTTTCCCAATCATTTGATCCGTTAGAGGTCATCGCAACCATTGAATCGAGATAAAATGTTTTGCCATTATCATTATAAACTTCAGACCCTAGCTGAATTTCACCATAAACATCGTCCTCATTACCTAAACGACCAATTTTATTTTTCTCGTGAGCAATTTGTTGTCCGCCATCTGCGTTCATGCCAACACCTGCACGAGCATAACCGTGAAAATCTACTGCAAATGCTGAGCTTGAAAGCAATGCGGTAGATACTGCTGCTGCGATTAAACTTATTTTTTTCATGTTATCAACTCCATTTTTAACTCGCTAATTTTAAAACGATTGGTTATTTATTATTTCTCCGTTATTCCTTTAACTTGTTAGATAGACAGTAAAAAGTTTAAGCAACAACAGGGTAGTGTTTAGGAGTTTCCTCCCTTCAAAGTGACTCAACGCTGACTATGTTAGGTGAGATAAAGATGGCTGACTTCCTCCACCTTTATTTTATTTAGGGGGGGGGGGGAAGGAGTAGAGTTACGCCATTAAAATAAAAATGTAGAAGGGGTCACGTATTTAGGGAGGAGGTGGCTGAAAAAGAGTGATCAAGGTAATGTTACTGTACCATTTGAGCTTAAAATTGAGCGAAATTTGTAATCTCTTTCTAATTGTTTTACGCGACTAAATATTCATTAATGACGATAATATTGCGTTAAATCAAAACTCAATAAATTGCTAATATTAGCCCTTAAAATTAGATTGAAATTAATTCTAAAAAGAAGAGTGCACAATCGGCAAATAATGACCTGTAAGTTAACGTTGCAAGTCACTAGAGAAAGGCTTTTAATGCTTGGTTGCTGGTTGCTGGTTAGTAGTTTGTTAAGTTACTAAGTAGATACCCCTTTAGCCTTGAATGCTAAAGGGGATATAAATATAGTCTGTGATAGCATCAAATTAACATTAAATATGATTTTCCTTCTAAGATTAGATGTAATTTGTCTGCTTCAATTTCAAACTGCTGCTCAGTCAATATATCTTGCATTGCACGATGCCATTGAAAGTCGATACAGATGTCTGCATCGGATTTGTTTATGACAACGATCCCTTTATCGCCTCGTGCAAAAACCAACAGATCTTGGTTAGATAAAATAGGGATCATTGGTTCTCCATGGACATAATTATGAAATTTAATCATCTGTTGCATGCGTTTATTTTTCCAAGCGTTAACCCAACGTGGTTGTTGATTTTTACCTTCGATACCGCTGGTATTTAAATCCGCATATATTAATGGCACACCACCATCCCTACCTAATATATATGCATAAGCTAAGTATTCATTTTGTTCTGATAAAATCAAATCTTTAAAGCTATCGTTATTGGGAATATCATGGGTGATCACAAAGGTAATCGCTCTAAAGTTTACTAACGCCTGCCCAAAACAATAAGGGTCGATCAGTGATTCTATATTGCCATTTTCCTGAAACACGTCAAAAATAGTGTTAAATAATGGAAAGTCGTAGGACCCTAAGCTTGTTTTTTCAAGATAGGGTTGCAGAAATAACTCATACTCTTCTTCCGTCGCACCACCATCGGTTATTATTTCACCAAATACATGCATATTTTCAGTGATATCTTTACTCCAAACTCGTTGCAAGTGTTCGAGTGTCATGTGTTTTGCTGCATCGATTCTAAAGCCTTTTACGCCTAGCCTTTTAAGTGCTTTTAAGTATGACTGTTGTTGTGTTATCACATAGTCACATACTTTTAGCGTGGGTAATCCAGGGTCTTCTGCGCCGCCTGTTATTCTTCCATTTTGCACTTCCCAGCAATTTTTCCAGTCTTTAATACCAAAGCCATCAACAAAGTGTGTGCTGTTAAACAAGGGGTTACTTAAATCACCAAAAAGAAGCAAAGATTGATAGTAATATTTATTATCAGCATAGTGTTGAAGATCTTCCTGACTTGGGTACTGAAGATCAGTCCGTAGATAGGCTTCATTGGCCATATGATTAAATACAATATCGGCATAAATATGAAGATCATATTTAGCGAGTTGTTTTATCATATTAGAGAAATCGAGGGTATTACCAAGCTGATTATCAATGATACGATAATCCTGTGGTTGGTAGCGTTGCCACCATTCTGTGCCATTTTTATGTTTAAAAGATTTTAGTGGTGGTGAGACTAATACTGAGTGATAACCCATTTGGCTGATTATTTTTGCTTGCTTAGCAACCTCTGCGTATGACCAATCAAAGGCATGTAAAATTACATTTTCATTACCAAGTTGGTTACTTTCAATATTTACCCGTTTTGAACTGTCTTGATTCTTCAATACTTCGGACGTTGATATATCCAGTTCAATAGTGTGCATGTTAGATTGATACATCATTTTAGTTCTCCTTGGCTATTGCAGCTTGTTGCAATAAACCTAAATAAAATTCAACCCTACCTAAACTCAATAACTTAATTTTATTGTTTTTATATAAACGAAAAAGTTTAATGTAGTTTATTTTTACTCCCGTTCATCATAATTAATTTTCAGAGCAACAGTACATTTATTTTCTATTAGAATATGTCTCATTATAAACGCTGAATAATGGAAGCAATCCACCCGATATCTATATTAGTAGGTTGAATCGGCGGGCGTAGAAGTAGAAGTAGTAAGGTGTTATTAGATTTTTATCTGATATCTGAGCTATTTTAGCCTGTGAAAAGGTACGTGATTATTAACCCCTCATTAAAGTGGTGTACGCTTAAGATTTTTTATTATCAATACTTTATAGCCTACCCATATAGGCTATAAAGTATTATTGTTTACTCCTTTTGATCTAAACTACTAGTTTCTGATCTAAGCGGTCATTTTTTAATAAAAACTTAAATCTTTAATTGAAATAATGTGTTTTCTACTTTTGTTGTACAGTAAGTCCCAGCCCTTGAGATTCTCCTTGGGATTTAATAAAAACCGCAGTCGATAAGGCTGGAACAGTAAATGTACCTTCCGCAAATGATGCACTACTGTCGACTAATCTCGGGTGTAATGTAAAGCCATTAGCGTCTGAAACGGGAAACACTTGTTGTTCATTAGTCGCATTAATAATAGTCACGATGGCGTCTATCTTAGGGTCTAAATCTATACCTGCTGTTGCCCCATCATCAATACTCATTACGATTAATCCTGTTATTGAATCTGCACCTGTATTGTGGAAATCAACGCGTGCTTGTATTTCTGCTTCAGTGGACAAGCTAAATAAAGGGGAACTAGTACGAATTTTTAAAAGTTCTTTAAATCGAGTATCGGTCCACTCAATATCCGCAGTTGTAGGTTGAGCCTGTGGATCTTCAATAATTGTTTGGATTAACGGCCAGTTATCACCATCTTTATCTTGTCTTGGTAAACCCACATTCCAATTATTATTGCTCATATCAAAATTGACTGTATTAAACCAGTCACCTGAATCATAACTATCGCGTTGCATTGATTTTGAGCGCAATAATTCAGATCCCATATGTAAAAACGGAATGCCTTGCCCCAACACGTTGATACTGAGCGATAATATTTGCATTTGTGCTCGTTGCTCAGAAGTTATCTGTGACGCTACTTTGTACATATTATTATCCCAAAGTGTTTGGTTATCATGCTTTGAAACATAGGATATGTTCTCTTGCGGATCTAAGGTATAACCCGCTTGCTGACCGTTGTAATCAATTTCTTTACCTTTTTTAACTACCCCTGTCTGATCTATCAATTTAAAGTTAGCGAGGTTGCCTGCCATGCCTAAGCGGATTATATCTCCATCTTTTCTTAACTTGAGTGAAGCTGCTGTAATATCTTCCTGAAGTTCGTTCCATAATCCTGCTGTGGCAAATCCTTGGTTTTTACGTAGATCACTACCGCCATCGAAGGGGCCTCCACCTCGAACTGCATCACGTAAGCGGTCTGAAAATGTTCCAATACCAGTACCGGCCATATTTAATTGTGTGGCTTGTATAAATAAAGCATCATTAGCTACCTCTCCAAAGTTCCAACCCTCCCCATAAAAGTAATTATCTTCATCAACGGCTTGAACAGCATTAAGTGCATCAATCATTAACTGCTTTGGTTGATGTCCCATTAAGTCGAAACGGAAACCATCAATGTTATAGTGAGTTGCCCAAGTAACTAATGAATCAGTCATTAATTTACCCATCATGGTATGTTCTGTCGCTGTATTTGAACAACAGGTCGAGGTTTCAATTCCGCCTGCTGCATTAAGGCGTTGGTAATAGCCTGGTACTATTTTATCCAATACAGATTTATCATTAGTACCTGCTGAGTTGGTATGATTGTAAACGACATCCATCACTACTCGATAACCCATCTCATGTAGTTCCATAATCAACATGCGGTATTCTTCGACTCGTGTAATGCCGTTTGCATTTGTTGCATAACTGCCTTCAGGTGTTGTGTAATGAAAAGGATCATAACCCCAGTTAAAGCTGTCATAAGCCCTTAAGTCGTTGAGTAAAGCTTGGGCTGCCCCTGTTGAAGAATCATAACCTGCGAGTACATCACGTATTATTGAGCCGTTTACTCCTTGATCACAAATCGCTGCAGAGTCATTTATTCCACATAATTTAGCGACCGTGTCATCTAACTGAACTTGCTGTTCAGGATCTTCATTGACCGTGGCAATATCAAACATATTCATCAGATGAATTACATTCATTCCATTATCAGCTAGTGATACTAATTGTTTATAACTCGCTCTATCTGACTCTGTAATGGCAGTGTATTTACCGTCTAATGCATCAGTGCCTCCATCATTAACTGCAGAGGTTAAATCTCGAAGGTGTGTTTCATAAATAAGTAATTGTTCTGGTTCTGTAACAGATGTAATAGATTGAGTATCCCAACCGCTAGGTTTGGCTTGGTTTTCTAAATCAATTACCTGCGAATAGTGACTGTTAGCTGATAAACTTAGAGAGTATGGATCTGTGACTTGTAATGTTTCAACGCTATTTAACGCGGAATGATAAACACTGACTTGATAACGATAATACAGGCCAAGGGTATTGGGGATGTCATCAGTAGCCCATGTGCCATTTGCTTTTCGTGCCATCGTGATAGCTTGACCGACTTGTACAAAATTTTGATCATAAAGGTAAAGAGATACTTTTTTTGCTGTTGGGGCCCATAGTTTAAATGTTGTACTATCACCATTGACGATGGCACCTAATTGTTCTGTCTGCGCACCAGTATCGCCCGTGGCATAAATTGTATCCAATGCAGGTGCAAGTTGTACGCCTGTGACTTCAAGGATTGTACCTTTGGCATTTTTAGCAACGAGCACTAATTGGCCTGACACTAATGTGTCAATGGGTAAGGTTAAATCAGCTGGAATAGTAAATTCAAAGGCACGGTAATTGTTATAGCGTTTACTTGTATTAGAAGGTAGGTGCGAAGTTTCTGTTAGTGTCATGGCGATGGTTGATGACTGTATTTCACCACTCGCATTGTCGATTGTAAATCCACCATCGGCGAGGTAATGAAGCTCATAAGAGGCGGCATCACCCACTTGCCATGCGATAGTATTAGCATTAATTAATGCGCCTTTTAGATCTTCTAACTTTACGGTAATAGCATCGTTGGGATTATCTAGAATTGTTGTATAATCCGCGCTTACAAAGCCTTGACGATCTGCAATAGTGGCAAAGGATAATTTTAGGTCAGCTGACTGACTGCCATTTGCTCTGACAATGAAATTAACGCAATCTTGAGCGGTTTGTTTTGATAATGGCAGAACCCAATAGACACCGTTTTCATCTTCACCAGTTGCAGCAACACCTTGATCCCAAACTTCAAACCCTTGAATACTCTCTCCATCTAAGGCACTACAAGCCTCATTATTCCAGACATGTAACGTGGAGTCTAAGCGGTTTGCTGAATCCGACATGAGATAGATCACCGCCTCATTTTCCTTTGCTTTAATCGCATTTGTAGGCGTTTGAGCAATTGGCTCTTTTTCAATAGGTATTTTATCAGTGGAGTTACTACTCTCGATACATGCTGTCAGTGTTGAAGCTATTAATAAAGGCATAGTATAGCGTGCTAACGTACTGAGTTTAAATTTCATATAGATGTCCCATTGGTATAAATAAATATTGAATGAAGTGCTGATCACGGCTTATTGCAGTTCCTAAAGAAAGCGCTACTTAGTTCCTTTAGTGAAGTGGTTCTAGTCATAAGCACTATTACTTCATCTTCCTTGTATCAAGCATTATGTTATTGGGATTTTAATTGGCAGACCTCCTCCATTGTCATCTAATATTGAGGAGGTGTAGAAGGGGTGATAAATAGTGCTGTAAATTTAAAATGTAGTTTGTATCACTTATTGAAGGCTTAGGAACAAGTAAATATGTGAGCTTTACTATTTTTTAGACACTTAAGTAATCGAATATTTATTAATATTGACAGGGGAGGTGGGACACAGTGAACAAAAAGGCGAAGGTTATTTGTATATAAGTAGTTACATAGAATTATTTACAGGGGGCCTACTGACAATCTATTCATATAGTTAATAGAATTAGTAACGGAATGACTTTCCGTTACTAATTTAACGCCTTATCAACCTAAAGAAAGCAATCATTTAGAGCATGATTTAGTATCTTAAACGGTGATGGCTATAGTTATACTTTACTGCGCTTTTTTATCCAGTTGAATATTGTAGATTGCAAAACCTAGCTCGTCTTGATTTGCTCTTTTACTTAATGAACGTTGAGCATAGGTTTTGATGAAGTGATCAGCCATTGTACTGTCTTGAGTTTCAAATCGAATATCAAGTTTTGTAGGCGTTATTATATCAACAAAATCCCAGTTATTATCAGCTGATGGATCAACCGCACCCTGAGTATTTGTTTGTGAAGTGATATAAGCGGCAAGTACATCGCGGTTGGTATCGGGCTGTTCCATTACAACATAGTTAGCACCCGTACCTGCAAATTTCCCACCAAAGGCTCTGTAGTTATTAGTAGCGACAATGAACTGTTGTTGTTCTAATTGCTCGCCTGTGATCTTTTGGCCTTGCTGATCGGTGTAAGTTAGCCCAACTATTCGCTCTGCCGTTGGGTTAATAACTGCACAATTACTGTCAAATTTACTGGCTTGGGTGACATCTATTTTATAGGTGACACCATCGATTACGTCGAAATTATAGGTGCGGTGATCTTTCCAGTTAATTAAATATTGCGGGGCACTACTGTGCTTGTCGATTTGATTAAATTGATTGGCGCTACATTCTAGCCAATCTTTTAATTCAGCTCCTGTAACTTTAAGTGCTACCACGGTATTAGGGTACAAGTATAAATCTGCCGCATTTTTATAGGTCAGTGCTCCCTTTGGCACTTGCACATAAGCGTCTCCATCTGAAGCCGCGCTGTGACGACCTCCGGCTTTGAATGGTGCAGCCGCAGATAATATAGGTAAACCTTTAAGCGAACTGTTATCTGAGGCAGCGACTTGATCCTTAACATATTGCAGTTGCGCATTTGATACAATTTGTACTGTTGGATCGTCTTGCACTAAGGTTAGGAAACTATACATATCACTGGTAGCTTTACCAATCGGAGCATTAACAAAGGCTAAAGTACCTTTATGTTCAGCGGCAACGGCATCATGGATAGTTTTATCCGCAGCTACAACTGCTACTTTAGTACCTGTTTCATTGCGTTTATAGATTTGACGTGATTCTGATTTAGCACTTTTAATTGACCATGTTTGATGACTGTACTGTAGTTCGAAATCAATCACGCCTAAGTTATCACCCCATCGACCAGGCATTACCGCAGGTATGCCATTAATGAGGCCTTTGGCAATGTCTACGTTAGGTAAATTAGAAAATTGTTGGCTTGGAAATACAGAATGACTATGCCCAAACATAATCGCATCAATACCCTTTACAGTGGTTAATGCGTAGGTTGCATTTTCAGCATGAATATCACTTGGATTTTCGCTGGAGCCTATACCTGAGTGAGGAATGGCGATAATAATATCTGCACCTTGTGCTTTCATTTCAGGAATGAATTTTTGAGCCGATTCGACGATCCCTTTAACCGTGACTTTACCTTCAAGATTTTGTTTATCCCATTGCAAAATTTGTGGAGGAACAAAGCCGATATAACCGATGTTAATGGTTCTTTGAATGCCTTGATTATCGATAATAGGTGTTTTTTTGATGATGAAAGGGGTAAAAAGGTTCTCACCTGTTTTTTTACCCCCCCAACAATCGGATTCACAGTAAACGTTAGCATTAATGTAAGGGAAATTTGCTTTGTTAATTGCTTTGTTTAGAAAGTTAAGACCGTAGTTAAACTCATGATTACCAATATTACCGACCTCGTAATTTAATAAATTCATTGCTTTGTGAGTCGGGTGGGTGGAGAACTCATTACCCTTTTTAAATTCACTGGCAATATAATCTCCCATCGGGCTGCCTTGTAAAAGGTCTCCATTATCTACCAGCAAGGTATTTTCAGATTCTGCACGTGCGGCTTTGATCAGACTTGCCGTACGAGCTAAACCAATGGTGATGTCTTGTTTGGTTTGATAGTAATCATAATCCATGACATTGGCATGGATATCGGATGTTTCCAGTACACGTAATTGTGCTGAATAGGTACTATCTAAAGACTGACACCCTGATATTGCGAGTGTTGATGAAATCATTACGGCGAGAAATGTTTTATTCAAAGTATATTCCTTTTTATTGAAAATAAGGGCCTGTTACTAAACGGTTATTCGTTCGTAGAAAGTGGAAGAATGGTACATTTTCTTTGCTTAAGCAGTTATTGATGACAGCTATCGGTCACTGGTGATTGTTAACTAGTATATAAAGATAAAACGTGAGGAAGTTTATAATAATGAATTTTACTATTTCTTTAATCATAATGAATAACAAAATATGTGGGAGATATTTTTCAGTTAGCCGTCTGTTGACTAGATAAATTAGTAGATACATTTAGTCGTGTTGTTTTGAGTAGGTGTTAATGTACAACCAATGTTGTTAAATCAATTTTAAATTTAACTGATTATTAGTAATACAAATGAGTGAGTTTTCATTTTTGTTAGATAACAGTTGTATCAGCTGTAGAGTCAATTTACAGGTTTTTATATTGTATATTACTCATTATTGAGTGTGAGATGTTATCTATATTCAAGTCATAAATTTATTATAATTAATACATTTTTATTGACTTCAATGATCTATTTTCAAGTGAATATTTTAAAAAAAACTGTCTTTTATATTAAGCAGAATGCTTTGTTTGTTGAGTTTTTGTGAGGTGGGCATCTAACTTCTTTACCCTTTGAATCTCTAAATTGAGATCTAGTTAAGACTTTATAACAAACATCAATGCTGTGTATAAAATCTTACGGTACGCTAGTAGTTGAAAAATAAAATCCAATAGACAGGTTAACTTTAAGCATGGCAGAGTATTCTCACCTCCAGGTTTAAAAGTATTATTTAATTATTAAATGGTAAGAAGATAAGGGATACAATGAAAAACGGAAAATTGAGTTTTGTACTAAGTACTTCTATTGCTATCGCGTTGTCTGGCTGTGCGACAACTGATAACGCACCGATGGGGCCAATAAACCTTGCTGGTTCACAAGCACCACTATCGGTAGTGACAACTGAATCAAGCGTGCATGATGGGAACGGTCCAGATCGTTTAATTGATGGTGATATTTCAACGCGTTGGTCCGCAAGTGGTGATAACTCTTACGCTACTTTGGACTACGGTCAAGTTGCTGAGTTTGATGCTGTACGTATTGCTTTCTCTAAAGGGCACCAACGTTCTAGTAATTTCGATATCTTAGTAAGTGAAGATGGCAAAACATGGACAACTGTTCTTAAAGGTATGAAGTCATCAGGTAAAGTAACGTCCATTGAACGTTTTCCATTTACTGCAGTTAAAGCACGTTATATTAAATACGTAGGTCACGGTAATTCTAAAAATATGTGGAACAGTGTTACTGAGTTTTATGCAGTTAATTGTGCGGTTAATACTTGTCTTCCAAATGAATTTATTACTGCTGATGTGATTGCAGCAAATGCAGCAGAAAATAAAATTTTAGATAAAGCAGCAAAAGCTAAAAAAGCAAAAGAAAAAGCAAAAATGAAAGCATTGCGATTAGGCGACTTTGGAACTCACGTTCCTCTAAAATGTGATTCAGCTGTTTCTGATTGTAGTAAAAAAACCTGGTGGGATGTGCCATTAAAATCACCAACAATACCAGCGGTTCCATTAGTAGGTAACAAACCTGGTGAAAACTTTGATTTAACAACATGGTACTTATCACAACCCTTTGACCATGATAAAGATGGTAAGCCAGATAATGTTGATGAATGGTATTTAAACCAAGGTTATGAACAACCAGAATTATTTTATACCGCTGATGATGGTGGTTTAGTTATTAAAACTTTCGTCAAAGGTACTCGCACCTCTAAAAATACTAAATATACGCGTACTGAAATGCGTGAAATGCTACGTCGTGGAGATAAATCTATCTCTACTAAAGGTGTTAACAAAAATAACTGGGTATTCGGAAGTGCTCCTGAAGCGGATTTAAAAGCTGCTGGTGGTGTTGATGGCGTTATGGATGTGACATTAAAAGTTGATCATACTACTTCAACAGGCGAATTAGGTCAGGTTGGTCGTTTCATTATAGGCCAAATCCATGATCAAGATGATGAGCCAATCCGCCTTTACTACCGTAAATTACCGAATAGAGAGACTGGTTCAGTTTACTTTGCACATGAAAATACACTCGAAGGATCAGATAACTACTTTAGTTTAGTAGGTGACTTAAGCGGTGAAGTAGATGATGGTATTGCGCTGGGCGAAGTATTCTCTTACCAAATTAAAGTAGAAGGCAATAAAATGACTGTTACGGTTAAGCGTGATGGAAAAGATGATGCCGTTCAAGTTGTTGATATGAGTAAAAGTGGTTATGACCAAGGTGGTCGTTACATGTACTTCAAAGTGGGCGCATATAATCAAAATAATACCGGTGACCCAGAGGATTATGTACAAGCAACTTTCTACAAAATCAAAACATCTCATGATCAATACAAAAAATAACCATCTATAGTTGATAGCGATCAATTATTGATTGCCTATCAGTTATTGATTGTTTACCTACTATTGAATAGAAAGCCAGCATCTTTGCTGGCTTTCTCTTTTAAATTGCTTTGGACCAGTAGCGATATTTCAAATGCTAGCGTTAACCCCTCATAGAGGCTTTAATTGTTTAGCTCTTCAAATAAACTGCTATTACGAAGTAATACCAATAGTGATAAATGGTTTATCACTATTGTCGCTTAAAATGTATCGCTTGTGCATTAGCATTTTTGCAAAAAGGGCAATAATGCAGGGCCGTTTATATTTTAAATCGCTTCAGATTTTACCCCTACCTTTGCTCTCATATTTAGTTGTATTGTGAAAACAGCAGTATTCGTCCTCTAGGCTCAGCAGTTTAATTGTATCTATTGATTCAAATAGAGCATTAAAAGTGCTGTAATAGCATTTCTTTAAATTAATTTATTAAATTCATTCTGAAATGGTCGTGCGCAAATGGTAAAAGGTAAGTTTGTTACAGGTAATATTTTTAATCATATTCTTGTTATGTCATCCACTAATGCCATTGGATTAACTGCATTATTTTTGGTTGATTTAGCAGACCTTTTCTTTATCAGTTTGTTAGGTGAAACGGAATTAGCTGCAGCGGTCGGTTATGCTGGCACGATTGCATTTTTCACTACTTCTATCAGTATTGGTTTATCAATTGCAATGACAGCTTTGGTTTCAAAAGCCATCGGGCAGCAGGATCGAGAGAAAGCACAGCGATTAGTCATTAACATACTTGTCACAGGGTTCATCATCAGTTCAATAGTGGCTGCTGTAACTTGGTACTTCACGCCTGAATTAGTGAGTTTAATTGGAGCTAAAGGCGAAACACATCAATTAGCAGTTGAATATTTACGTATATTATTACCCTCGTTGCCTATTTTATGTTTGGGAATGAATGCAGGTGCTGCTTTACGTTCGGTAGGTGATGCTAAACTTGCAATGTATACAACGTTAGCTGGTGGAGGTGTTAATGCATTGTTAGATCCGTTGTTTATATTTACCTTTGGTTTGGGCTTACACGGTGCCGCTATTGCTTCAGTTATTGCTCGTTTTGCTGTTGCTTTGGTTGCTATTTATGGGGTCAGTAAAGTACATAAACTAATGGGGACACTTAATGTTAAGCATTGGTTAGCGGATCAAAAAGAAATTTTTAATGTTGCCATTCCGGCAATGAGTACCAATATCGCCACGCCTATTGGTAATGCTTATGTCACGATGATGATCGCTGGATTTGGAGACGGGTTTGTTGCTGGGTGGGCCGTAATAGGGCGTTTATTACCGGTAGCATTTGGAATGATCTTTGCCATCTCCGGTGCTGTTGGCCCGATTATTGGACAAAATTTTGGAGCCTTGCTATATGATAGAGTTCGACTAACTAGCAAACGAGCTATCGAGTTTACTGCTGCATACGTAATTATTGTCGCCTTGATTCTTTTCCTTATACAGGATCAGATAATCTCTATCTTTGGCGCTCAGAGCGATGCCGAAGAGATGATTCGTTTCTATTGTACATGGCTATCTATTGTGTTTGTTTTTAACGGTCTAATCTTTATTGCTAATGCAACATTTAATAATTTAGGTTTCCCTACTACATCGACAATGATGAATATAGGCAAGGCAACAATAGGCACAATTCCGTTTGTCTATTTTGGAGGACAATGGTTTGGTGCACTAGGTGTCGTTGCAGGGCAAGCTGTCGGGTCTATATTGTTCGGTTTAATTGCATGGTGTTGGTCTTTACGTATATTAAATAAATTAGGTAATGATCCTAAAATGCAATGCGAGCAAGAGGAAGATGTGAGTCTTAATTCTGTTCTACCTTTAACTCCATTTTCTTCTAGCCGTATTTACCTGTGCTCCGATACCGATGAGTGCCTAACTGAACAGCAATTAAAGGATATCGAAGTTATTGAGGGGAAAGAAACAACTAAAACCTGATTATGTTAGTTTTGTAAAAATACGATGCTTTAAAAATAATATTCATCGCCAGGATCAACGATGAATATTAATGGTCAATAATTTCTTTATAAGGTGGCATCAAAAATGACACCAAGCTTTTAAACTATTTTAAAAGGCGACTATTTCAAAAGGCTACTAAGGTTGATTGTTTGATCATAAGATTTAGTAAATAACGGTGAACTAATTTCAAAGTGTAACGGTAAATTTGGATTCGTTAGCATAGAAAATACATTACTAAACATATCACTCGGTTTAATGCTTAGAGGCAATTGTAAGCTGCTTTTGCCAGTACTGATTTTTTGACTTGTCAGTGCGCCCTTAAACAAATCATTACCCTTTGAAGACACTGAATATGTTAGGTCGTCAAGTGGTAAATTGAAATCATTTTGGTTGTCTACATCAACACTTAAAACGATGTCTAGTTGCGAAAAGCTAGCATTAACTACTTTCATATCTGCGATAGTTACTTCTGGTATATATAAAGTCGCAGATTTTTCAAATGGTATCGCTAGACCGATTGTATTTACATTCCCTTTTACTTGGTAATCTAATTTTCTATTTTTAAATAATAACTGCTGTAAGGATGTTAGCGTTTCTTGAGTCAGTGCAATCGACAGGCTGACATCTTGATTGCCATTTGCAGGTAAAGTTCCTATCGTATCAGTTTCACCATTCAACATTTTTTCATTATTCAGCGAAAGTTCATAGCTAATCGAATTGACAGGAATAGGATAACCATTCTCGTTAGTAATATTAAATGTAGGGTTCAGTTCAATACGATCCATTGATACTTGACCTAGTGCAATTGATTTGTAACTCACTTGTGGCTGCTTAAAAAGACCTTCTGTTAATGTTGAACATCCAGATACTAAGGTTATCATGGCAACAACCATTAAATTTTTAATCATAATTTTTCCTGTTAATTTAAGTGATAGTAAAGCAGTGTTTACAACTTGTTATTGAATAGTGCTGTGTTGAACTCCCAACTCATGAGTTACAACTTGTCATTTATGGTTCATTTATAGTTTTCTATGTTTATTATAACAGAATCAATACTTAGTTCTTGGAATTGAAATCAGTACAAGATAAAAAGCACTAAATGAATTAAACAGATAAAACGCCCAAACCTGGTTGTAAACACTCGTTATAAAAAGTAGCAATTTCCTTATTACTTATACAAAATTTTGTTTATTTAAGTAAATTACACAATTACACAACATATAAGCTCAGTTTTGTCCAGAATACCTATAGGTTGTTGCAAATAAGCCAGAAGGTCAACAGGGCTTATTCATGTATAAAAATAAAACCCCATTGGAATCACTCCTGTATTCACGATAAGTTTGTTTTTAATCAATGATGCGCTACTTAGTTGATTGATTAAAAAGCTATTTTTGTTACTGTTGGCTAAATATAAACGATTATAATTTACAACTTTCAGGAGGTCGTCATGGAGTACAATAGCTTTATCATTGCAAGAGCGTTGCATATTGTTGCAATTGTGATGTGGATTGGTGGTGTTGCATTTGTTACTACGGTTTTGATTCCCTCTATTCGTAGTGCAGAGTCTATTGATAATAAATTACATCTATTTGAAATGCTTGAGGGAAAGTTTGGTTTTCAAGCTAAATTAACAACTGTTATAACAGGTGTTTCCGGTTTTTACATGCTAGATGTTATGAATGCATGGGCAACAATGAACTGGTGGATTCATATTATGATTTTTGTTTGGTTTATTTTTACCTTAGTCTTATTTCTTTTGGAGCCACTCATTTTGCATCGATGGTTTCATCAACAAGCTGAAAAGAATATTGAAAAAGCATTCTTCTATTTGCAATGGATGCATACTATATTGCTTTCAATTAGTTTAATTGCAGTTTTTTGTGGTGTAGCTGGCGCACATGGTTTCTTTTTTTAATGTTAAGTAATGACACATTTGTTTTGTAATATAGTAAATATTCAGGCGCGCATTTGTAGTTGATAGAGAGCCAATTTGTGAGCAAATGTTGAATCAGCAATGAATTAATTTAAAGTTAATATTGCTTAATCATTGTCGTTATTATCAGACCATTAACCATTAACCATTAACCATAAATCATAAACCATAAACCATAAACCATAAACCATTAACCATTAAGGAACGATGTTTAAGGCGAACTTATCTAAACCTGTTTATAACTATAATAGCCATAGTAGGCAGGCTATTATAGTTATGTATTAGCGGCCTAGCAGTTTTTTAAATATGCTTGATATGATGGAGGCAAAACTAACGGTTTCAGCATTTGATGCACTTTCTGCACTTTCAGCTTTAATAGCGGCTTTATTATCAGGAATAGATTGTAACAATCTTGCTAAGCTGGCATCGTCAAAGACGAACCCATCACTGTCATTATCTTGCGCACCATATTTATCAATTAATAAATCCAGTATATTGATAATAGTACTCGTTTTATTGAGTGAACCGATATTATCGAACACGGCACCATTACCAAACGCCACAGTCCTCCTATGGGCACGGAATTCAGTTCGTTGCTGACTGAGTTCTTTCCAACTTAATTGATTAACGGAGGTGAGTATTTTATGGTCATTGCGCCAATATATTGCGTCTTTACCAATGATTAAACCTCTATGAAACTGAGTAAATGAGGTGCGCATTGCGGCTAATATATATTCTTGGTCAGGAATATCTAATACGGCACGTGCATAATGCTCGATTTCTTGTGGCACAAGAGGATTCATATTAAAATTATTTTCACCATGATAATAGGTCAAAATATTTAGCACTTCATCCAACATGTTCATTTGTAACTCCTTGATCAAATTAAGATGCCTATCTTACCTAGGTTTAACCAGTATAAACAGACTAAAAATAGACTTCACTTCTCGTTTTCACTATCTTTTGTATGACAAATGTAAGTGCCCATTTTTGGCCATCTATTTTACTTATTAAAATTGATAACAATTTAATAAATTATTGGGTTGACTGATATCAACCAATAGATAGTAGAAGCATTACTGAGGGTTAATTGAGTGTAACTAATCTAGATTTCAACCTGTTTTTATGCGCTAGTTTAGTGTAGAATTTCGCTTTTATTTTTTGAATAACTAACAATAAAAATATCACAATTTAAAGCGTTATTATTTGATGCTTTCTTATCCTTTTTCTTCTATAACAAGTAATGAAATAACCTCTATGAAAAAAATAACGATAGCAACGCACAATGGTAACTTTCATGCAGACGATGTTTTCAGTATCGCTGCCCTTAAATATATCTTTCCAACTTTTGAACTGGTAAGAACACGTAACTTAGATGTTATTCAAGAGGCTGATTTAGTCATTGATGTGGGTGGTGAATATGATCCGGAAGTGGGGCGTTTTGATCATCACCAACGTGGTGGAGCCGGTGAGCGTGAAAATGGTATTCCTTATTCATCATTTGGCTTAATTTGGAAAAAGTATGGGCTAACGATTTGTAATAATGATCAAGATGTTGCGAATTCAGTAGACGCAGGTCTAGTTTCTACTATTGATGCAATAGATTGTGGGCATGTAGAGGGGATTGCTCAAGGTATTAGTCTAAGTCAAACGATTTCGATGTTTAACCCTACCTGGCAAGAAGACGGTGATTTTGATAGTTGTTTTGACCAAGCTGTTGAGTTTGCTCACATCGTCCTATCTCGTTTTATTGCCTCTGCTAATGGTGGAATAAGTGCTAAAGCTATTGTAGCGAAAGCGATTACAGAAGCAGAAGATCCTCGCCTTATTGTATTGCAACAATATACACCATGGAAAAGAACGGTGCTGACTTTGTCTAAAGAAGCATTATTTATGGTTTACCCATCTCAGTCAGGGCATTGGAGAATTCAAACTGTTCCAGTTGAACTTGGTTCTTTTGAAGATAGGAAGTCGTTACCTAAATCATGGGCTGGGTTATCAGATGCAGCGCTACAAAAGGAAACAGGCCTTGCTGACGCAATGTTTTGTCATAACGGATTATTTATTGCTGGTTCTGAGTCTTTTGAAAGCACCATGAAAATGGCATCAATGGCACTTTCTGAATAATATTTTGAGTTAAAAGTTAACAAGCAGAGTGTTTTACTTGCTTGTTAACTGATTATTTAATATATCTACCGTTTAACACCACGTTTAACTATTTTGCTCAACCTGCTTTTTCTAATCGCCGTTCCTTCAATGAGCGAAATATGTATGCGCATCATGAAAGGTGAATTTGTTGCTCCAAGGCGGAAAATTGATCTGTATTAATTTATTTTACTGCATATTTGATTGGTTAATTTTAATCTAAAAATAAATAAAATATTAACATGTTGATTTTAAGATAAATAAAATAAAAGTTAAAATTATTTGCCTATTCCTTTGGTATTATTTTTTTTATGTTCTATATTTTCTGGGCGGTAAAGATTTACCGAATACTTATAAACTTTTCTCATTTAGATGTTTACATATTGTAGCTAGAAAAAGGCAAACTAAGGGAAACTTTAGGACGCAAAACCACCGGCCTGTGGACAATTAATTGTCTATGGCAGCGGGGTTACCGAGGCGGTAAATATTATCCCTCCACTTTTCAAATAAATAATACAATGTCACTGGACGCTGAATGATCACTTTTTGTGGAGGCAAAAATGAATCAGCACCTTTTTAGCGTAAAAAAATCATCTCTTGTTTTATTTTCACTTTTAGCAGGTAGCTCAATCGCTTCTGCTGAAAACCTAAAAATAAATTGGACCGACAACTCTACTAATGAAGATGGCTTCATTATTGAAAAAAGACTTCAAGAAAACAATCTATTTGAGATTGTTTCTACTCTTCCAGCTAACGCTAGCAATTTTACAGATTCAAACGTTATTGTTAATCAAACATACTGTTACCGTATTGCTGCATTTAACCAAGCAGGACAAAGTACTTCTGATGAGTCATGTTTAGAAGTTTATGAAGTTGCAAGTTCAGAAACGCCAGTAGAACCAACTACTCCAGCAGATACTTCAACTCCAACTGAAACTCCAACAGATGCAGGCATGATTTACACTGCGACTGATATTGCTATCTCACATGAGTTTACAAGCAAACCAAGTGTCATTGAAGTGGGTGAAAAAGAGTTGTACTCATTTAGAAGTGAAGCCGCTTATAACGAAGAATTTAGCGACGATAGCATTGCAAATAGTCAATTTTCAGTTAGCGAAGGAAAAGTTGGTTATTATGACCGTAACTACTTTAGTTTCCAACAAAATGGAACTGAATTGACTAATGGTTATGCGTTAATGAAATTTAATACAGGTAATAAATTATCATTTGATTTAGTAGGAAATGGCCAGGAACAAAATGCGACCTTGTATATGCAAGCAGGTGTATGGAGCAGAGATACGTCAAGTGTGATTGTCACTGTTGGTAATGAAGTAGAAACGATTACTATACCAAAAGGCTTCGCTTGGCAGTACTTCTCTGTATCTATTGCATATGACGGATCTACACCCGTTACCATTACTACAGATAGCGACCAAGGTGGTTATAGTTCAGTAATGTTTGCTGGTATTGTATTAAACAATGCAATAACAGCTGAAGTGGAAGTTGAAGCTGTAGAGGCTGTAAAATATGCAGCGCTTCTATCTGTTGATACAAAAGCAGGCTATACAGTTGATGTTGCAGATGCAGAGTTTATGAAACATGATATGCAGTCTGGAAATCATGACTTTACAGATGCGCAAGTTGAGTCAATCTCATTTTCTGGTAAAACTTATGATGTAGCGAAACGTTATAACTTTACCGACCAGAATGGTAATAGTTTTATTGGCTATAAAGGTATGAGCTGGAAAGAAGAGAATGGTGTGACACTTAAACTTAAAAGTGGTGAGTCTCAAGTTAATGTAGCTTCTCTATACTTTTCAGCGGGTGCTTGGACAAGAGAAACGGCTGCTGTTGAAGTTGTGATTAACGGTGTAAGCGAGATTATTGAGTTAAGCTCAGGTTATTCTTGGAAATATATGCAAGTAGACGTTGAATTTGAAGGTGAATTAGATATTGATATTCATCCAGTAGGTACGATAGGTGGTTACAGTGCCTTTAACTTTGCTGGTGTTACATTGAACTAATCAGAGTTAAAAGATTGAACATTAATAACCGAAGCTTAATCGCTTCGGTTTTTTTGTTTTAAGAAGTAATTGAGAATAAGGTAATTGAGATACAGCCCCATACTTTTATGTGTTCCCATGTTAAGTTATTTCTAACAATACCTGCTATTGATTGGTTGATTTATCTTTAACTTTATAAAACTAATTTCACAATACTCCCTACAAAAATTAGCAGTTTGTGGGGATGAAACATTTAAATATATCGATATTTAATTGTTCTACATCCCACTAATCATCCCAAAAATTAAAAAATTAACGATAGTTCTGCGCTTTAATGTTTGTTCAGCCTCATTTTTATAGCGATCGGATTTTTGTTGTTACTCACTAACAGCATTATGATAGTGTTTAACTAGTTTTAATTGCTTATATGTAATAACACAGACAACTGATAGGGGGAAGAGCATGAACAAAACACGCACAGAACGTGACAGTATGGGAGAGCTTGAAGTTGATATTAATGCTTTATATGGAGCACAAACACAACGAGCAATTAATAACTTCCCGGTAAGTGGTCTAAAATTGCCGGAATCATTTATTAGAGCTTTGTTATTAGTTAAGTCTGCTGCTGCGACTGCAAATATGACGTTAGCACATTTATCTAAAGAGAAAGGGCATGCGATTAACCTCGCTATTGATAAGTTACTAGCAGATCCAAATCTAATGGACCATTTTCCCGTTGATATTTATCAAACAGGCTCTGGTACTAGTACTAATATGAATGCTAATGAAGTCATTGCAAATGTAGCAAGTAAAATTTGTAGTGAAAAAATACATGCTAATGACCATGTTAATTTTGGCCAAAGTAGTAATGATGTGATACCAACAGCGATTCATGTTAGTGCATCAATTGCACTACATAATAACCTTATTCCTGCATTAAAATCATTATCTAATACTATTCATATAAAAGCCGAAGAACTTGATGCTTATACTAAAAATGGACGTACACATTTGATGGATGCAATGCCGGTACGTTTTAGCCAAAGCTTAAATAGTTGGGCAACGCAAATAGAGCAAAACATTAAACATTTAAAGCTCTTACAACCGAGTATTCAACGTTTAGCTCAAGGTGGTACTGCGGTAGGAACGGGTATCAATGCAGACCCTGCTTTTGCTAAAGTGTTTAATACCGTTCTGTCAGACATAACTGGAATTACATTCAAACCTAGCAATGACTTTTTTGCTGCAATCGGCACTCAGGATACTGCTGTTGCATTATCAGGACAACTTAAAACAACTGCGGTATCTATTGTTAAAATTGCCAATGATTTGCGCTGGATGAATTCGGGACCTTTAGCAGGATTGGGTGAAATTAATCTAGAAGCATTACAGCCTGGTTCTTCTATTATGCCTGGTAAAGTTAACCCTGTGATCCCTGAGTCTGCATGTATGGTCGGTGCGCAAGTGATAGGCCATGATGCCGCTATAACCATTGCAGGGCAATCAGGAAATTTTGAATTAAATGTCATGTTACCCCTTATTGCCCATAATTTATTATCCAGTATTGAGCTTTTAGCTAATATCAGTGCGTTATTAGCAAACAAAGCGATTAAAACCTTTACGGTTAACTCACAAAAAATAAACGATACATTGGCTCGGAATCCAATATTAGTGACGGCTTTAAACTCGCTAATTGGCTACGAGAAAGCTGCGATGATTGCAAAAATAGCCTATCAAGAAGGGCGGCCTATTATTGATGTAGCAGAACAACATACCGATCTTGCTAGAGATAAATTGGAGATTTTACTTAACCCTATCAAGCTAACCAAGGGTGGAATTCCTCATTAAACAATGGTAAAAATCAATTGTTAACTGGCAAAAAACTAGGTCATATTCGAATTGTATTTATGAGATTAACATTTTGTGAGATATTAAATTTGTAATAACTTAACGTAAATATGCTAACCTCCATTTGGTTTATGACCGCATCAACGTATTAAGTAATGTCCTTTATACGCCATTTTTATGCCGAGAGTCTGTTCACCTCATCGCTTGCTGATTTTTGCATCTTGGGTTAAACGGGTACATGTAGCAACTATTTACAGTTTATAGAGGAACGAATGAACAGTTCAATTACATCTTTTATGAGAAACTTTTTTTCAAGAGCGTTAACCATCATCTTTTTTGGGTTAGCTATTATTCTTGTAATTTCACTATTTATAAACGCAGCACAAGGTTTGATAGCACAATCTGACTTAACTGAGATCCTACTCAAAAGTATTAACACTGGTATCATTGCTTTGGCCGTATTTGAACTTGCACTTATTATTAATAAAGAGTACTCAGAGCTTGGTGAAGATGATAATAAAAATGCAATTGAGACTTTACGTGGTACCTTACCAAGATTCATTGGTACTGTATGTGTGGCGTTATCTTTAGAGGGGTTGATCATGGTTATTAAATATAGCCAACTAGATTTAGCGGGTAACTTGTATTATCCCGTAGCGATTATTACCAGCACGGCATTACTTTTATCATCACTGGCTCTTTTCTTGTATTTAACTGATAAACAGAAGTAAATATTTAATGAGTTATTAAAGTTTGGAAAACTAAAGCTAGAAATTATTCAACGACATAATTATTTACAGGTTCAAAAAGCCTTCAAAATTTAATAGGTCTGAAGTGACCCCATTAAGTTTTGAAGGCTTTTTGTTATCTGCTGATAATATAAAACACGCAGTAAATTGTCAGTAAATGCCATCATCAATGAACTGCGAGTTAAGTACTATTGACCTCTATTTACATGATCTAGGACTTTTATGATTTAAAACGTTTTACTAAATCATCTAAACTTGAAGCCATACATTTTAATGAATCAGTTGATGATTCAATATTTTGAGAAGCTTGCGCACTTTGTTCTGTGCTGTCACTGATATTAACAACATGAATATTAATTTCATTAATCACCGCTGATTGTTCTTCTGTCGCGGTAGCAATTTGCATATTAAGATCTGAAATATGTTGAACGTTTATGACAATTTCGCTTAATACTTCATTGGTTTTATGTGTCGCTTTCAGCCCAAGAATTGCTTGTTCTCTACTTTTATGTACTGAATCTACTGCCATTTTTGAACCATCTTGTAATTCAGATATCATTTTATGAATTTCATCGGTTGATTCGTTAGTTTTCTTAGCAAGGTTCCTAACTTCATCGGCTACTACAGAGAAACCTCGACCGTGTTCACCGGCTCGTGCAGCTTCAATTGCGGCATTCAGTGCTAGAAGATTAGTTTGATCTGATAGACCGCGTATCACATCAAGAATACCGCTGATCGAATCACTGCGTTTAGCTAAATTTTCAATACTAGAGGTCACACTTTCCATATCGTCAGCCATATAGCTTATGGTAGCTGTTGATTCGTTAACAACTATTTGTGCTTGGGCTGTCATGTTGGTTGCTTCATTGGTTGTTTGTGCAGCTACACCAGCATTATTAGCTATCTCAGCAATAGTGCTGCCCATTTCGTTAATAGCAACGGAGACCTGATGTGCTTCATCACGTTGTTTATCTAGTGATACTTTAGAAGCATTGGCATCTTGATAAACATTCTCAGAAGCATTCTTTATGTCTGTTGATGTTGATTTAACATCTTGAACAACAGTGCGGATATTCGCTACAAATGCGTTAAAACCTTTGGCTAATTCAGATATTTCATATGCACCATTTTCGTTAATTTTATAGGTAAGATCTCCCTCTCCTTCACCTAGTTCACGAAAGGTAGCTGCCATTTCTTTAATTGGTAGTACTAAACGGTTACCTATAACAATACTTATCAACACAAATAAAATAGTCACAATAACAAACATCATTAACATATAGTTTCGAGATTCGTCCAAACCCGCATATAATTCAGATTTAGGTACTTCTGCTATTACATACCAACCTAAACTATCTATATAACTAGTCGAAATCACAAAATCACCCACTTCTTGGAAAGCGAAACTTTGTTTATTGAATAGTTTATCTTTATTAATATCTACATATATATCCTTAATATTTTTTGTTTCGGCGTAGTCTCGGTTTTTATGAACTTTAACTAAGCCATTTTGATCTGCTAAGTAAACAAAACCACTTTGTTCAATCTTGAAGTTGGTTAGAAATTTAGCTATTTCGTCAAATGATTTAGAAACTCCTGAAGAACCTCGTCCATTAACTTGTTGATAGTTTACAAAAATATCGATAGATCCGTCTGAGTTAGTATAGCTACTTGCTGACTCTGCAATACCACTATTCTTAAATTTGAAAAACCAGCTATCGTGTTCGTTATTTTGTAGTTGACGTAAAAAACCTTCTTGGTTCCAATATTTAGCTGTATTGAGGTCTATGTATGATGCATTACTTAATCCATTAGCTTTAGCAACATCTCCTAAATACTCAATTAACATTTTTTCGCCAGCTGTATCTTCACCATTGTCTACCCAATAGGGAATGAAAGTATTGCTGGCAATCGCTTTGGTTAACGCCTTCATTTGGGATATCTCACCATTAACGGCTTCCTCAACTCGTTGTACTAAGTTAGGAAGTTCAGAGTTTTCCAAACGATTAAGCAATTGGTCTCGTGATTTCATTTGAGCAACAAATGCAATCACACTGGTCGATACAATGACGGCAAGTAAAATCGTCAAGATTAATCTGTTTTTGATAGAAAGTGAGCGCATAAAAACCTTAATTTATATAGATATTGTGATTTAGCAAGAGCAGTTAAAGCAACATTAATAGCGTTGAAATCATTATAAATATTACTAAAAATTACTCAATAGAGGTAGAAGTGTAGCACTTAGTAAATAGTTAACCATTATTCTCAGATATTTTTATAAAAAATATTAGAGAATAATTAAAAGATACTTTTATCCAGCATTATTTGTATTAAATTAACCGACCATTCACTCTATTAAATATACCTAGATTGTTAAAATTTTTGATTTTAAGTAATTTAATTTTTATCTATGAATTGGGGGCTGAAAAAGTTGGCGTAGTTCCATTAATACTTCGGCCTGTAATTTCCGATTTAACTTTAAAGAAGTTAAATAAGGGGGATGGTATTAACTAATGGATCATTGGTACACATTTAAAAAAGGCTAATTGAGCGCTGAAAGTAATCTTTTAATTTGCCATTAAGTGGTGCGACACACCTTGCGTTAAATGGCACGGCAAGTGGTTTATAATGTGGTGTCACTAAGTGTTTTATGATATTTTAAGTTTGTATGATTGGCCTAATGATCTTAAATACACGTTAAACTAAGGAGTAGGATAGGTTTAACTTATTGTATTTAATGGTGATTTTATCGTGCAGGAAGTTGTTGTGAATTAAGGAAACAGAAAATCGTTACGCTTTAAATTAAGTCATCGACTAAATAACATTTACTAGGTTGATGACTTAATGAGCACAATCATAATTATTGGTAACTTAAAAAAACAATAATTACAGTACTGTTTTTTAACGTAAATCACAATTAATTAAACGTTACCTAACCATATGTCTGCATTGATTTTCGGTTCTTTTTTACGTTTTTTCTTGCCAGTACCTGCGGGTTTAGCCTTAGGCTTTTCAGCGCTAGAAAATACATTATCGATATATTCAGTTGTTTCAAAGCCTGCAACTTGCTCTCTATCCAAGTACAGTTTGTTCTTTTTATCGATGACATTAAAATGATGGTAATCGTCATGGTCAATAATCGATAACGCTAATCCAACTTCTCCTGCTCGACCACTTCGACCAATACGATGCATATAATCAGATGGACTTCTTGGTAAATCAAAATTAATCACTACTGGCAATTTTTCAATGTCTAAACCACGTGCTGCGATATCAGTTGCAATTAACACTTGAATTTCACCAGCTTTAAAAGCTTCTAGTACACGTGTCCGTGCACCTTGTCCTTTGTCTCCATGAAATACCTCTGCCTTGATACCTCGCTTGGCAAGTTTGTCCGCCAAGTGATTACATGCATTCTTCGCATTAACAAAAATCAAAGATTGCTGCCATTGATGTTGTTTAATTAAATGAGCTAATAATGCTGTTTTTTGCCCCTTATCAACAGTGAATACACGTTGTACCAGTGTACTGGCATCGGCACTTTGCAACTGTATTTCAACCGGATTGTTCAATAACGTTTTAGTCAACGAGGTGACTTGCTCCGGGAAGGTTGCAGAAAATAGTAAGGTTTGTTTGGTTTTTGGAAGTAGATCTAATAATTTTTCTAGTTCTTCAGTAAAACCTAAACTTAACATACGGTCTGCTTCATCAAGAATTAAACATTGTACATTATCAAGTTTAACCGCATTGCTTGAAATCAGATCCAGTAGTCTACCTGGTGTAGCAACAAGAATGTCTGCACCACCTCTTAATGTAAGCATTTGTGTATTGGCAGAGACGCCACCAAAAACAGAAACCGTTTTAATTGCCCCGTTAAAATGCACGGCATAAGATTTAATACTATCTGCAACCTGTTTTGCAAGTTCACGTGTTGGCACTAAAATGAGCCCAGTAACATCGTTACTTCGTACTTGGTTGGTACTTTTAGATATTCTTTTGTAAGCAGGCAATTGTTGTTGATGTTGTAACTCATTAATTTTTTGTAATAATGGCAATGCAAATGCCGCCGTTTTACCTGATCCGGTATTGGCTCCTGCAATTAAATCCTGTCCATCTAATATGCTTGGAATTACTTGTGCTTGGATAGGTGTAGGGTGCTGATAATGCAACTCTGTTAAACGTCCTAACAAAGGTGAAATAAGACCAAGTTGAAGAAAGTTGGTTGCAGTATTGATTGATGTGATTGGGTTTGTATCATTGCTCATTAATATAAAAGACTCGTTGCTAAATAATAACCTTCTATTTTAACGTATTTAGTACGTTAGTAGTGAATTAAATAGAATAAAAATAATCCCTTTGCAAATTACTTTAAACGCTTAGTCAATAGATCACCAGCTAGCGAGGAGACGGTGTACTGATTTTTTTGGGGTTTTACAAAGTAACTGTATTTGTTGAAAAGTTAAATCAAATAAATTGTATCTTTCACCTATGTTATTAAGCATCGCTAACCAAAGGTGGCTAGTCATTTGAGCATCGTATAGCGCGCGATGAAAGTCGCCAGTATTCGCTATATTAGCAAAGCGGGTTAATTCGCCAAGTTTATGGCTCGGTGCTTCTTGAAAAATACGACGAGATAATAAGAGGGAGCAACCTACTTCACCTAAATGTTTTCGGTTAACTCGCGTCAATTCTGACGATAAAAAACGTTTATCAAAAGAAGCGTTATGTGCAATCAAATTATCATCTTCGATATAATCAGAAAACTCTGCCATCACTTGGCGACATGGTGCTGCTTGAGACAACATTTTGTTAGTGATGCCTGTGTATTGCTCAATAAATGAATTAACAGAAAAACCTGGGTTCATTAATGCTTGGAATTGATCTTTTACTTCACCATTCACGAGGCGAACCGCACCAATTTCAATGGCTCTATCGCCTTCATTTGGCGATAACCCTGTTGTTTCAAAATCAAAGATAACCACAGTATCTGCTCGCATATCTAAATTTCTTCCTTTATCGTATAAATAAAATTGAGGCAGTGCTACCGTAATGTATCGAGTGCTCCCCAATTATAACCAACTAAATTAACATAAAAGTCAGACTTAGTATAAATCCATAACAATGGATGCTTGGCAGATTTCTGACTAAATAAAAGGAGACATATTTTTGTGTGGTAATAGGCATTGAATAAATGGCTTATGACCAAGAATATTGCTTAGGTTTCTTGGTCATAAATTGAAACTTGAAATTTAACCCGACACGTGGCTCAATGCCACCTTTAATGCCTGTTCTCTTGAAGTACAGTGATTATCACTATCTATTAATGACAATACATTTAATTTTTGTAGACGTTTACGCGTATCAAGATGAGGGCATAGTAATAGCACTTCACAATACGCATCTAAGGCATCTTTAATCGCATTTTCTAAAGCTAAACCTACCGTTACATCAATCATTGGTACATCACTTAAATCCAGAATCATAACTTGATAGTCGCTGATACTCGTGTGTTGACGTGATATTGCTTTTGAAACACTAAAAATCATCGGTCCTGATAAATAGAAAAACAAAACTTTACCATTTGCTCTTTCTAAAATAGCACGTTCATTATCGGTCAACGGTAAGTCGTTATCTGCGTCGCTAATTGCTTTTACTTGACGCGCTTGCGCTCGGCTTAGCTGTTCTATGATGATGATATTTGAAATAAATACACCTAAACCAACTGCCACAATTAAGTCGACAAAGACAGTCAAAAACATAACCCCGTACATTATCGCCATACTCTGAAGGCTTACTTTGTGCGCTCGTTGAATAAAGCTCCAGTCTAAAATATTGAATCCTACATAAACGGCAATACCTGCTAAAACAGCCATTGGAATAGGTTCTGTTAATCCCCCTGCAACTAACACGACAAGTGCTAAAACCAATGCTCTTACAATACCTGAAAGGGGGGATTGTGCGCCAACTTGTATATTGGTTACTGTGCCCATGGTTGCACCTGCGCCAGGTAATGCACCAAATAAACCGGAAATGACATTAGCGATACCTTGACCTCGCAGTTCTTTATCTGAATCATGTTCTTTACGGGTTAATGAATCTCCTATGACTGCAGTTAATAATGTATCAATACAGCCCAGTGTACCTAGCACTAAAGCGTCAATAACCATGGCCGTTAACATTTCGCTGTTGAAGTTAGGAATGATTAATGAAGGTAATCCCGCAGGTATCTCTCCAATGCGGCGAATGCTGTCGGTATCGAACAGAAATACAGATAAAAGCGTAACTGCAATTAGGGCAACTAGTTGAGCTGGCACAAACTTGCGATATTGTTTGGGGAAGAAAAATAAAACCGCTAAGGTCAGTACACCTAGAAGCAGTTCGTTATAACTAATATTAGCGAATATAGTCGGGAGCGCAGTTATTGTACCTAGTACTCCACCAGGTGGTGCTGAGTGACCCAATAGAGGAGATAATTGTAAAATAATTAAAATAACACCGATACCAGACATAAAACCAGAGATCACACTATAAGGCATTAATGTCACATATTTTCCTAGCTTTAATGTGCCCAGTAATATTTGAAAAATACCCGCCATGATCACCACAGTAAAAGACATTGCTAATCCAGTTTCTGGATATTTAGCCATCATACTGGTCAAAATAGCGGTCATGATAACGGTCATTGGTCCCGTTGGTTCCGATATTAGTGTATTTGAACCTCCAAATAGGGCGGCAAAAAAACCGACCATGATAGCGCCCCACAATCCAGCTTCTGCACCGGCTCCTGATGCGACCCCAAAAGCTAATGCTAATGGTAGTGAGATAATTGCAGTAGTGACACCACCAAAAATATCGCCTTTTAAATTAAGGTCTTGAAACCGATTAATCAACAAAATTTATATCCTTGTAGTCAATGATCAAAGTAGACTAATAAGTCAGTCTTAATCTTTTAATTATTTATGTTAGCCCGAGTTAATGTTAATTATGTCAAATTCCATAAATAGACTAAAATTGATATTATCTAATGTTAATATAGATTTTTGTCTATGCAATTTATTTTCTCTGGCACTCAACTTGCTTTACTTCATCTTTTATTAATAGGAACTTGCAATGCGTTCACGTATTCATGCTCATGTTGGCACCATGAGGCAATTAGAAATTCTGCTTGCAGTACACGATCAAGGTAGTATTAATGAGGCTGCTAAATCGCTATTTTTAACGCAGCCAACGGTCTCTATTCAAATGAAGAAACTCAGTGACGCCATTGGAGGTCCTTTATATCAATTTGTAAATCGTAAGTTAGTTTTTACGGATATAGGTTTAGAGTTAGTAAAGACATCTGTGGAAGTATTAGATAGTTTTGCTCGGCTTGATGTGGCTTTAGGTAGCTTACGGAAATTTAAACCTAGTACGTTACGATTAGCCGTAGTCACAACCTCTAAATATTTTATTCCTCATTTATTGGGGCCGTTTTGCGAAGAATTTCCTGACGTTGAGATTCAACTAAATATTGGTAATCGTGAAAAAACGATTGAACGTATGAAGCAAGGGGTAGATGATTTTTATGTATTTAGCCATCCACCACAGGATATTGAAGCACAAAGTCTTGAGTTCTTAGATAACCCATTAGTTGCTATTGCGCATGAAGATCACCCACTAGGAAAACAAAAATCGATTAATTTAGCTGACCTTTGTGAGCAACCATTCTTAATGCGAGAAAAAGGCTCTGGTACTCGCTTTGCTATTGAAGCTTTGTTTCAAAAACATAATTTAAAGCCCAAGGTAAAAATGACGATTGAAAGTAATGAGGCAATTAAACACGCTGTTATGTCTAAATTAGGGATCACTATTATTTCTGCCCATACCTTAACTTACGGTGGACAAAATGGTTTAGTCCGTTTACCTGTTAAAGAGCTACCAATAGATTCTCATTGGTTTTTTCTCTGGTTGTCAGCAAAACGCCCGACTTTAATTGCGTCTGCTTTTTTAAAGCATATTAAAACAAATGGGCGAGAGTTATTACAAAATGAACTTGATAAAAGTGCAGCTAATTAAGCACTATAGCGCCTTACTTATCCTGAGTTAAAGTTGTGATTATGATATAAAGTAATAGTAGGAGGTTGTTTGCTTAATAATTAAACCTAAGAGTTTTTCTCTAAAATTGTTATGATTGAAGTTGTTATTTCATCTAAACAGAGAAAAAGGGCTCAAATTGTAAAGTTTTACATATGTATTACTTTATGTGCATATTCAAACTAAAAGCAATGACAATCATAAAAGGAATATCCTATTTCCTGATCTATACTTGGATCTGATAGATTAGCTCCTATTTAACTAAAAAGTCTCTGATATAGGCTATGTGTCATGATTGGTATAACAATACACATCATCCACCTATTAATTAGTGCACTTCTGAGTAACCTTTTTTACTAAGTTACTAATATCAAATTACTGATATTGGTTTATTAAAAAATTGATTTTAAAGTCGATTAACTCTACAAAAGAATAATCTTAAAGATACAGTTAAGATGAAATTACGGTGTTTTTAATCGAGTATTATTCAATACACATATTTATCGCTTGCTTGAATGATTAAGTAATATCTAACAAGGAATGTTTTAATATGACACGAATAAGTAATAGTGGCGACAGTTCTGATTCAGATAGATCTAACCACAACGCCTCAGATAATGATGATTCAAAAAAACGCCTTGAAGATAGCTTACAAGATATTGCGGGGTATCTTGATGCTGTCTTTAATAATATGGGCGATCCTATTTTTGTTAAAGATGAATCATGCCGATTATTATTAGTTAATGATGCTTTTTGTAACATGTTTAATTTACCCAGGGAACAAATTATAGGGAAAACATTAGCAGAAAGAGTTCCTTGCAATGAGCGAGAACATTTTTTATCGATGGACAAGCAAGTACTGGAAAATGGTCAAGAGATATTAAGTGAAGAAACATTAACTACTGGGGGCTGCCTAACTAAAACAATCCTTACTCGAAAAAGTCGATTTGTAGATTCTAAAGGTAATTATTTTTTAGTGGGAGTGATCCACGACATCAGTGAACGCAAACAAATCGAAGAGCATCTCAAACTCGCGGCCAGTGTTTTTTCTCATTCAGGAGAGGAGATATGCATAACCGATCACAATGCCAAAATCATAGAAGTTAATAACGCTTTTACACGGATAACAGGGTTTAGCCGAAAAGAAGTGTTTGGCCAGCATTTAAGTTTTTTACAGTCAGAAACACATTCGTCGGAATCCGATAAAAAAATGTGGGGTATATTGCACAATGAAGGCGCTTGGCATGGTGAAGTGTGGCAACGACGTAAAAATGGGGAAACCTATATACTAATGAAAACAATTAGTGCAATTTATGACGATAACGGCGTCACTACACATTACGTTTCTTTGGGTAATGATATTACGCCAATAAAAAACCAACAAGACCAGCTAGAGCATATTGCACATTACGATATGTTGACCAATTTACCCAATCGTTCATTATTGGCAGATAGATTAACGCAAGCCATGTTGCAATGCCATCGTCATAAACAATCATTGGCCGTCACCTTTATTGATTTAGATGGTTTCAAAGCAGTTAATGACGCTTACGGACATGATGTTGGTGATCAGTTGTTGATCGCATTGTCACTTAGAATGAAGCAAGCGTTACGAGAGGGAGACAGTTTAGCACGTATCGGCGGTGATGAATTTGTTGCAGTATTAGCTGATTTGGCACAAACAGAAGATTGTAAAGTTATTCTAGACAGATTACTTCTAGCTTCATCTGAAGCCGTTACTATTAATGATGTAATTTTTAAAGTATCGGCAAGTATTGGTGTAACTATATACCCACAGGATAATGTAGATGCCGATCAATTAATGCGCCATGCGGATCAAGCGATGTATGTAGCAAAAGGGGCGGGTAAAAATTGCTATCACTTATTTGATACAACACAAGACGATGCAGTAAAAGTACAAAGGGAAAGCTTAGAAGCGATCAGGATTGCCTTAGATAAGCAACAATTTGTATTGCATTATCAACCTAAGGTTAACATGCGTAGTGGCAAGGTAACCGGCGTAGAAGCTCTTATCCGTTGGCAACATCCTACTCGTGGCTTACTCAATCCCATGGAATTTTTACCTATTATTGAAAACAACCCCATGAGCATAGAAATGGGCGAGTGGGTTATTGACAATGCACTATCACAAATTAGTGAATGGCAAAAAAGGGGGCTGAATTTACCGATTAGTACCAGTGTTAATATTGCTGCAGTGCAATTACAGCAATCTGTGTTTACCAAAAGATTAGCTGAGTTATTAGCGCGACACTCCGATGTCGATCCTAGTTATTTAGAACTTGAAGTGTTAGAAACGAGTGCAATGGATGATGTAATACATGTTTCTAAAATAATGAATGCGTGTATTAAGCTAGGTGTTAATTTTGCTTTAGATGACTTTGGCACAGGCTACTCTTCTTTAACTTATTTGAGACGATTACCGGTCAAATTGATCAAGATAGATCAAAGTTTTATTCGAGATATGCTTGATGATCCCGATGACTTAGCGATTGTAGAAGGGGTGATTGCTTTAGCAAAATCTTTTAAACGAGAAGTGATTGCCGAAGGCGTTGAATCCATCGCACATGGTACTGCATTACTGAAATTGGGTTGTGAACTTGCACAAGGTTATGGCATAGCCAAGCCGATGCCCGCCAGCGAAATTCCTAAGTGGGTAAATCAATGGAAACCTGACACTGCCTGGAAGATTAAGTAATACTCGTGTTATTAAGTACGTAATCAAATATTTGGCTATATATTGAATCAATTTAGAGTGTAGATTGTTTCAGTTAGTTGCCAGTTGGCTATTAACTTTGCAAAGTCTTTACGCAAACATGATCCACTTTAAGTAATATAATTGCATTACTATTAAGTGGCGTCACTAGCGGTGATAATTGTAGGGGCGAATAGGTAGTAGAGATTGTTGTTCATTTCATGATTATTTAATAGTCATTTCATCGCCGCTTAAATACATTGACCTTCTTTAAAGCGAACCAGCAATTATGAATGAGTAATAAGCGAGGTTGTTACCACCTTTATCCTAAAAAATCATTGCATATAAAAAAGCCAGGCTTAAAAAAACCTGGCTTTGACAAATAAACACACCACTAAGATTAATCTTTGTGTAGGTGAACATCCATTTGTGGGAAAGGAATATTTAATCCTTGTTTAGGGAATGTTTTGTATATGTTTTCATTCATATCAAAGAATACTCCCCAATAATCAGCAGCGTTAACCCATGCGCGAACCGTAAAGTTTACTGAGCTGTCTGCTAACTCTGCAACAGCAATAACGACAGGAGTATCTTGTAAGATACGAGTATCTGCATCGCAAAGAGCTTTAATTGCAGCGCGAGCAACATCAAGGTCATCTCCATAAGCAACACCAACAGTCCAATCTACGCGACGTTTTGCTTCAGTTGAAAAGTTAACCATTGAACCAGAAGACAAAGCCGCATTAGGTAAAATGATTGTTTTGTTATCAGGTGTTTTTAAAATAGTATTAAAAATTTGGATTTCATTAACTGTACCAATATGGCCTTGTGCATTAATAACTTGGCCAACTTTAAATGGTTTGAAGATTAATAACATCACACCACCGGCAAAATTTTGTAATGTACCTGAAAGTGCCATACCAACAGCTAAACCAGCAGCCGCTAAAATAGCAACAAACGATGTCATTTCAATGCTAAGCATACCTAATACAGAGATAACTAACATAACCTTAAGTAATGTACCCACTATACTGCATAGGAAAGGTTTGAGTGATACATCCATATTGCTTTTGTCTAAGATTTTACCGAAAGCGTTGATCAAAACTTTGATCAACCAGCTACCAATAATCCATACAACAATTGCACCGATTAATTTGGGACCGTATTCAAGCGCCATTGTTTGCGCCATAGTCATTACTTCTTCTGCAGTCATAATTTTATTCCTTTAGTTTTAAAATTGTATTTATTACTTGGTTTAACTATACAAAGTCTAAATTTATAGATAGTTATACCCGTACCAGTCCTTTGATTAATATTTGACCATTAAACAAGCTTCTATATTTTACATTAAATTTGTAGCGGATTAATACCGAAAGTTTATATTTAATTAAGAAATGAGGGAAATTGCACTTTAATAGGAATTAAAGGCACTTAGGAAAGCTATATTGCTAAAGACAACTCGGTAGATCGCTTTGGTTCAGTTTATATATCGATATTATAGGTTTATGCTAGATTACTAAAGGCACTATATACAAGATTACAGTTGTTATTACAGTCTCTTTTTACTTTATTATTTGACAATAAAATGAGGCTCGGTTTATTTTAATTGCTTAATTTGAAACTGTAATAAAAACGCTTTAACTGCTTTTGTAGACTGGTTTTTAATTAAGCCTAGATTCACATAATGAGGTATGTTAGTTAGTCATTTTTTAAATGTCTCGTGTTCATACCTTAATTGTTAATTTAAACAACAAGCCTTGCTCAATACCCTGTAAAATTTTTTAGTGTAAGTTATCCGTTAACCATTGATTGTTTTAACCGTCTTAGTTTTATTCTGTGATTGTAGAAAAAGACAGGTAATAATGAGTAATATGCCAAACCATCCAATTAAAGAAATAGATTCTCCCACTATGAGAACAGCTAACACTGCCGCCACAACGGGTTCAAACAATGTTAACAGCGTTGCCTTGCTAGCTTGAACGTAACGCAAACCAAATCCAAAGGCTAGATACCCTATAAACATAGGTATAACGGCCATATAGCAAACCACTATAATATTCGTCATGTTTGAAAATAAATGCTCGCCGGTAAATAACAAAGAAGGAAGTAATATTAAGGCACTAAGCGCAAATAAACTGCCCATTGCAGATTCAGATTGAACCCCTTTTTCAATCATGGATCTGGCTACCCAAGAATATACAGCATAGGTAACCCCAGCGAGAATCCCGAGTATAATGCCTATCATTTTAATTGAATTAGCGTCATCTTGTAGAGAGCCCATATTCTCAGAATAGGTTAGTAAAATGATGCCTATTAAACCAATGACGACACTTAAAAGCCAACGATTATCTAGAGTCGATTTTTTGCTAAAAAGACGTTCAAGTAGAGCCGTTGCAAAAGGAGCGGAACCAATCGATACAACGGTGCCGATAGCCACACCCGCAAATTGCATCGAACTATAAAATGCAAGCGGGTACGTCGCGACAGCGAGTGCACCAATTATTAACTCTTTTTTTAGATGAACTAATTTCCCCGCATCACTAATCAACTTCTTTCTCGCCATGGTCGCAAGTAATACTCCACCTATGCCCATAGCAAAAGCGCCTATAGCTAAAGCACTCAATTGCGAAAAACTAGCGACGGTACCTGTTGTCCCCCACAATGCCGCTGCGAATAAAATAGCTGTTTGGCCTCTGATTCGATTACTGCTTGAAAGTCGTAATTTTGAAATTGTATTTACTGGCATTTTATAACTCGCTCGTTGATGGCATAGATAGAAAGGCCATTATAAATACAACAAAAATATTTACTTTGCATAAAAGACGCATTACTTGGTTAAAAGGGCGTACTTTCAATAGTTGGTCCTTTAATGAGCCAGGAAAATTGTTAGCGTAAAAATCGACGCGGAGATAGTCCAAAATAGAGTGAAAATCGACGGCTAAACGCTGATAGGTCATTATAGCCCACTTGTTTTGCAATTATTTGGATAGGTAAATCAGTATGTGTGAGCAGTGCCTTCGCTTTTTGCATTCTTTTCTCAGTAATATATTTATGAGCGCTGATACCTAAGTTATCTTTAAACAACTTCTTAAATTGCGTCGGGCTCAGATAAGCTATTTGTGCAAGTGTCGAAATGGATAAATTATCTGCAATATTATCATTAATGAAAGCTTGCACTACTCGTATTCGTTGTTGTACTTGCTGAGTGAGGGGGTGCTTGAATAGGAGGATATAAAAAAGCTGAAATATACCCTCTTCGATTGATTGATCAACCTGATATTCCAATTGGCTCTCTACAAAATGTAAGTAATTTCGTAAAGGTGGTGTAGTTGTAAAAACAACTTGTTCAGATTTCAGCAAACTACTGGGTAACGTCTGTAAATCTACAACAATAAAACGAGCTGCTTCATTCGCACTAAAATGATGTTGTTTACCTGCTTTAATAACTGCACATTCACCTACAGAGACTTTTCCGTTATAACCGTCAAGTTCTATATTAATCGTACCTTGTATTGGTAGCACTAATTGATGATAAGGATGAAAGTGACTTTCTGGTTGTTTTGTATAGGCGCGAATGCTTAAGCTATTTTTCATAGGTAACCAATGTGTTGTTTATTAATTGAGCCAGTTGATTAATTAAATCAATTAAACAGGCTCTATATATTGGCATTGTTTTTATATTGTAACGTCAATTTTTGATACCTATGTTGAATCATTTAAGTCCAAAATGAGAGATCAAACAATGCATGATAGGTAATATTTTTGTTATGTTATTGTAATACAAAAAGTGTCTTTATCAGTAAACCTTGTGAACACAATATTGAACTATGGGCCACGGTTAATTTGATAAAGTCGTTTTTGTTGACTTCAATAATATATTACCTTTTAAGTTTAGATGTTCGACAGATTATTTATACATGGAAGTATATTTGAAGTGTTTTTATCTAGTTGCAATAAATAATGTTCAGATAAATGCTTGGCATTTATTAAGCATTCAAAATAAGAAAACTTAAGCCAAAGCAATTAATCATGTTCAATCAGCAGATAGCAAATTAATTGATAACCTAGTGGCATACCTTTTTATATGAAAGATTAACTAAGTGAGTTCTGTATCTAATAGTCATTCGCTTAAAGTGATAAATCTTAATTTTGCCTCATATGAAAGTGTTATGACTTGGTCAATTATTTTAAGCCGTACAATTGAACACCTGATAATTGAAATGGATTTTTATAATATATTAGGAGTTAACTATGCGTTCTAGTTTTAAGAAGAAGTTAGTATCAGCTTTGTGCTTTGTTTGGGCATCTTCAGCGTATTCAGCTGTAGAGTTTAAACTTGGCCACTTCGGTTCTGAAAATCATCCTTCACACATTGCCGCTATGCAATTTGCTAAGCAAGTTGAAGCGCGAACAAAAGGTGAAGTAAGCGTTGAGCTTTATCCTAATAATGCCCTAGGCAGCCCACCAGAAGTACTTGAACAGGTGGTTATGGGAGTTGTTGATATGAGCCTCTCTGGGCAAGATCAATTAGCTAAACATGTGCCTTTGTTCGACACCGTCAGTATTCCTTTTTCTCTTAGTAACTCTGCTCATGCAGACCGTGTTTTAGATGGACCATTTAAGGAGTGGGCAGCACCAGAACTTGAAAAAGTAGGGCTTGTTTACTTATCCAGTTGGGATTGGGGGTTCCGTCAGTTGACTAACTCTGTTCGTCCTATTTTGACACCTGCGGATGTTAAAGGACTAAAAATTCGCACTCCACCTGCAATGACCTATCAAGCTGCAATGCAAGCAATTGGTGCAAATGTACAAACTATTTCGTTTAGTGAACTTGTAATGGCAATGCGTCAAGGGGTTGTTGATGGGCAAGAAAATCCAATTGGTGTTATTTACAATTTGAAATTGTATGAATCACAAAAATTTATTTCAATTATTAATTACTTGTACAGTTCAATGGTTCACGTTGTTTCTCAAGACGCTTGGGACCGTTTAACTGCTGAGCAGCAAGTCATTGTTCGAGAAGAATCAGATTCCGCTCGTTTGTTAATGCGTAAATTAATGCGCGCAGAAGAATTGAAACAAATTGAGGATATGCGTGCAAAAGGCATTGTAATTGATGAGCCTGATCTTGCTCCTTTCCAAGCAATGATGGGACCTGCCTATGAACAAATTAAAAAGAAAGTGGGTGTAGCTAATTTTGATAAATGGATTGAAATGACCAAATCAGTTAAATAGATCAAGATTTAGATGTTCCATGCTCTTTGATTTCGCCTTTTTAAGGCGAAATTTTATTTTTACAACAATTGAATAAATGATGTGTCAAAGGTTGGATAGAATTTTGACTAGCTAAAAATTAGTCGTATTTGAAGATTGTTAGCAATTCATAAATGTATTACACGATTTTAATAGCAAAGTGTTGAGTACAGCAAGCTAACATACATTTTGACCTAAAAACATGAACTTTATATTCCATTGTTTTACTGACAGGTAATAACTGGTATGTTGACCTTAGCGATATTCGGCGTTCTTATTTTCCTCCTCTTAATTAATGTGCCAGTTGTTGTTGCAATTGGCCTAACATCTGTAGCATTTTTTGTAGGACTTGGTGATGCTCGTTTACTCGCGATGCTCCCACATCGAATGTATTACGGAACAACTGGTTTTACACTACTGGCTATTCCATTTTTCATTTTAGCGGGAAATTTAATGAATACGGGCGGGATTACCGACCGTATATTCCGTTTTGCTCAATCCATGGTAGGACATATAGCAGGGGGAATTGGCCAAGTTAACATCGTTGCGAGTGTTATCTTTTCAGGTATGTCTGGTTCTGCAGTTGCAGATGCGGCCGGGCTTGGGCAGATAGAGCACAAAGCCATGGTTGACCAAGGTTATGACCCTGCTGACTCAGCAACTCTTGTTGCAGCTTCGTCCGTTATAGGGCCTGTTATACCTCCTAGTATTCCTTTTGTTTTATATGGATCTATTACCAGCGTATCTGTAGCGCGTTTATTCTTAGCTGGCTTTATTCCTGGTCTGTTGATGGCTATCGGCATGATGATTGCCTTGGGTATTTTAGCTAAACGCAGAAATTACCCTCGCGCCGAACATAAGGCTCCTTTTAAAGAACGCCTTGCTTCATTCAATGGTGCCTTTTGGCCCTTGATGGCCCCAGTCATCATCGTTGGTGGGATTATGAGTGGTTTTTTTACACCGACAGAAGCTTCGGTTGTTGTCTGTGTTTATGCCGCTTTACTTGGTTTTTATTACAAAGATTTAAAATTAAAAGCAATACCTGGGATCGTTTATAAATCAATTACTCAATCGGTCAGCTTGTTATTTATTATTTCATCGGCAAACTTTTTTGGATGGTTAATTATCCATCAAAAAATTCCAGATAGTGTTATTGAGACACTAGTTGGTTACGGTGCAACACAGTCAATTGTCATGTGGATTGTTATCGGTGTTGTATTAACCATGGGGCTATTTTTGGAAGGAAATGCCATCTTCTTGATCACGCTTCCATTGTTTATGCCAATAGCAACAATGTTTGATATAGACCTAGTTAATTTTGGTGTTGTAATGGTTTTATTGATCATGATTGGAAATTTAACGCCGCCGGTGGGAATGTGTTTATTTGCCGTAGATAGCTTCGCAAAAGTAGGGATGCCAGCTTTAGCTAAAAGGGTGTGGCCATATTTATTAATGATATTTTTAATTACGTTATTAATTGCGTTTGTACCAAGTATTTCGCTATTTTTACCTAATCTTATCATGGGAGAAATGTAATGATTCATTTACTAAAAACGCTTGATATGTGGGTTCAACGTATTCTTCGCTATATTGCGATGACTATGTTTACGGTACTGGCTCTTTTGTTGATCGCTAACATAGGGTTACGTTTGATTAACGATTTTGTTCAGTTTTCAATTGAGCATGGCATGGAAGGAATAGCCAATGTAATTCAAAGTATTGTTACAATTAACTCTTTCTATTGGTTTGATGAAGTGATCGAGTTGAGTTTTGCTGCACTTGTATTTTATGGTGCTGCTGCACTTTGGTGTGCAAAACTACACTTTTCCGTGGGTGATTGGATAAGCCCTAGAATCCAAAATGTTCGCTTGAAACACTTTTATACCTTATTGATCCTGTTAATTTCTGCTATTTTTATGGCAATTTTATTTTGGTATTCTCTGAAATTAACGTTAAAAACAAATCAGGTAACCACTGCATTTCAGATAAAACAGTGGATACTTTATTCGTGTATACCAATTTCTTCTGCAATTATGCTCACTTATTCAATTGCCGACGTTATTATTGCAACAAAAAGATGGATAAGAGGGACGGTTGAAGATTGATAACGGTTTGTATCTGCAACCGAAGTGACAATTGCAGCAATTTTCTGTCTTAAAAATAGTAGCTTATAAACAATAAAATAGTCTCTATAGCACGCAATTTTTTGCGTGCATAAGATATAACGTTAAGTGCAAGATCCTCTCGTTCAACATTCACCTTTTATGAATTTTTAACATTGTTTATTTCTCATTAACAATTACATCAACTTTATCATGGTAGTTTTTTTCATTAAGAGGGTACCTATTACCAAAATAGAGTGTGGTTTGTCCTTTCTTATGCGCCGTAATCTTACAAATTTCGCCACCAAATATCATTCCAGGCTCCCGAAATGGGATTAAACTTCTAGATGCTTCACAACTTATACTAGCAACGTCGGGAGAAGATGAGATTACCGAAGGGTAATATCCCCAGCGGCCTGGAAATCCATCACCAATTGCTAGTACTTCTTTAACCTCATCTTGGTGTAACTTTATAACCGAGATACCATTATCACTTTCAACTAATTCGGTATAACTATGTCTTTCTCCTGCACAACCTTGCAGCAAAAAGGAAAGAAAAAATACGTAAATTAACTGTTTCATAAACTATCCTTGTTATGTTTTGATTATGTTAATAATTATTTAATGCAACGAATATAGTCTGATTTTACATACTGCCAAGCAGTAAGTGTGTTACATGGCTCTAATCTAAAACAGATTAAATCGATATTTATCAAATGGAATGAGCAGGGCTTGACTGAAGTCAATCCTATCAATTAGTTACCATAAACATGGTCAATTACAAATGACATTGAGTTAATTGTTTATTTATCAGAGGCTTATTTTTTTTGCAATCACTTTCAATATTAACGTCATTCTTTCAAATTTCAGTCTAGAGTGACAATCTTCATATTCTCTACAAACTTTCTGCACATTTTATCTTTATAGTTTAGTTATTCAAACCAAGTGGCTTTAAAAGCAGATCCTGCATATAGACAACATACCTTAAAGCTTATTGAAATTTAACAAAACGTAAAGGTAATACCACAACAATTCAACTTGTTAAAGTTTTTGTCCTTTATAAACTAGGAGAATAATATGAACAATAAAATAATGGGATTATTAAGTACGTTATTTGCTTTTAACTTTGTAGTAGCGACGCCTGCTATTGCAAACGAACAACGCCATGGTAGTAAAAATAACGAACCACAAAATGCTCAAAAATTTGAACATAAACCGGTGCAGATAGTAACTCAACGTCATAATCACCATCATCGCAACAGCAGTAATTACAATAACCAGTATCACCACAAAAATCAGCACAATGTAAAACTAAAGACGCATCGCAAACAAGTAGGGAGTTTTATTGAAATTAATACAAGCCATATACCATTGTTGTCTATTATTGTATCAAAGAATAAAATTATCAATCCTCAACATCATAGTGTTAAGCACCAAAAAAATAGACATAAACGACAAAAACTTAATCAACATAAGAGAAAATAACATAGCCATTACGGAGCTGTTAATTATTTAGCATTTGACCCGCACAGATAGTTGGTTATTATCAAGTTTTAATTATTTTTGTGATCAATGCTGATTAAAAATCATTGATCATTAATGAGCATTATAAATTTGGATAGACAGGCTATAAAGGTTACTGGTTAGTATTTTAACAATGGAGGTTGGTTTATGGAAGAATCCAAGAAATACAATAGGGCAGTTATATTAAGTATTTTATTATTAGTGGTTGGAGAGGCTCTATTTTATATAGGTGTGAATTTTACATCACCCGATAGTACTGCACGTTATGCGTACGTGGGTTCGGGCTTATTAACTGTGCCCTTATCCTTTTTCTGGGCGATTTTTGCTTTCATGAATGCTAAAACTAAGAATACTAAACGCTTGTCATTGATTGTAATCGCTTTGACGGGAACAATTCTAACGATTGGCTTGTTGAAAATATTTTAGTCTAAATAGAAAGTATCACTGAACTATCTCATCATCAAAGTACTGGAAACCAACTAGGTATACGCTATATCGAAATAAGCTAAGCTTAATAGAGACTTAAGCTGAGGTTTGCCTTACGACCAGATCTTTGAGCGGTAATCATCAACGAAAAATACCGATAAAAAAATAAATTAACGTTGTAGCATTCAATCAAGATTAGTCAGCCAAATCATCTAAGTGAGAAATACTTGTTATCACTTTTACCGATCGATAATTTAGTTAATTGCTAGTAAGAAAAAATATTACAAATGTCCTATGCGTTGTGTGTTAGCGACTGAAAAATGCATCTTGATTTATAAAGAATATTAATAAAAACGAACAAATTTTAGTTTGAACTGTCTAACGGGGAACATAAATCAATGATGGTCATTTATCAGGAGCTAAATACTCTTAATGTTGTTTTTGATCTTACCTTGGAAGGTAAAAAAGAAAGGCAAAAAACGAACTTCATCTTTGAGTAGAATTTAATCATAACCAACGGTATAAAGAACGTTAATAACAAATATAACAAAATAGGTAAAACAATGAAAATAAAGACTCTAATCTCACTTTCAATATTAATTTTATTAACAGGATGTACATTAAGAGGCCCTTCAATAAAAGTCTCTGGTCCAGAAGTTATTGTTGATGATAGCGCAAACGGCAAGGTTTCTCAGAAGAATAAAGGCTCTTTTTGTCCGCCAGGCCAAGCTAAAAAGGTAATTGCTAACTGATAGATTACTTAAGCAGTAAATCAAAAGGGAGGAGAGAAAATGTCCCTTTTTAAATTAAAGACAATCATATCAAAGCGGCTATTTATTTTCTTACCCTATTCATGTTGATTAAATTGTAGGAGGATCTTTGCTCCAACCATAAACACTATTAATATAATATTTGGTAGTGAAAATTGGTGGTGAAGCACATAAGACGGCTATTTATAACTCATAAATCTACTGAATAAGCATTTAATCCCTAATTGACACTGAAAGGGATACAACAGATACGTGCAATATCATCCTAAACAACACTGTCAATCCCCGACATGCCGTTTAGCGGTTAGGTATTTTCTCAACGATGCGACATAGCTTGTTAGACCTTCTGTTTTATAACAAGCATGGTATTTTTCAATATCACTTTTATTGACTAAAAGAGTGTGCATACCTAAGGGTTTTGCAGTAGTAATACTTGCAACTTGTAGATCCTAAAAAGGGCTTCATTGGCTTTCAAAGCAAAGTGTTCGCAGATAGTCTCAAATACATGCGAGCCAAGCTTTATTTTGAAACTGTCAGTGCCTCACTGAATACTTCATAAAAAATCATATAAATTAATTTTTTAAGACTCTTACTGCATAATCAACCACCGCTAGGTTTTGTGCGTAATTATTAAAGAAGAAAAGTCGACTGATAGTGCTTAGGCAAAACATGATCACCCGTGATCCGTCGATCTTACCTCATCAGCCCTAGAATGAAATAAAATCAAAAGGCTTAATTGCACATGATTACCCGCTCCAGTTTATCAAAACTCTGTTTTCCAACTCCTTGAAACGCTATCAATCGTTGATAAATGTACTGAATAAAAATTAGTCAAAGCGTTTGTGTGACCTAATATAATTTAATGATCTGGCGAATTCAAAGTATAGATCTCGTCGTTACTTTAGGCCTTATTAGCTTTGCTAATCACAATGTCATCTACGCATTGCTATTAAAAATATCAAAGTCGTCTGTTAGATGAGTAACACCGCTTAATCGACTATTTTTTCAAATTGCTGATTTTTAGGAATATATACAACTACTTTAATGTGAATATTACTCGTTAAGTTATTAAACAACTAAAAACTAGATTTGAGATATTCAATAACATACAATGCGAATAATTATCATTTACAACAAGAGAAGGTTAGTATTAGTATGGACAAAAGATTAAAGAGCGCTCTTATATTGAGCATAGTAGTTTCATTAACTACGGCTTGCGACGATAACTCTATAGATAAAGTCGAAGTGTTAGCACCAATTTCGATTGGTCAGTTAGAAGTGCCTGTTTCAGGTCTAAAATATGAAACTCAAACTATCACAGGAATAACCGATGAAACTGGTTCATTTGAATATCGAAACGGAGAAACGATCACTTTTAGTTTGGGGCAATATAGCCTGACAGAGGTTGAGACAAATGCCAATATTAAACTAGCTTCTCTGGTCGGAGAGGAAAGATACCAAGAAACTCAAAGTGTTAAATTATTGAAGGCGATGATCGCTCTTGATCAAGATAACGACGTATATAATGGGTTAGCTTTAGATACTTCTGATTTGAATGAAATAAACACAAAGTTTACAGATATTACTGACCGTGAATATACAGATATTACCAATACGCTAGGAGATGCAAAAGTTTATGCATATTTAAAATGGATGAATTTTGATCGCAATATCATCTTGTCTGCCGGTAACCACCATACACTCGGTTTATCAGCACAAGGTAAACCTTTCAGTTTCGGTGAAAACTATGCTGGCATTGTTTACGCTGAATCTCCAAGTCATTATTGCGGTAGCGAGCTACGTTTTAAGTTAGGTCGTGAATCTGATATGGATTTAGAACACGGTACAGAACTTAATGAGGACGGGAAAGACACCTTAACTGAAGCAGAGAATGAATGTTATATCGAAGGAAATATTAAGCGTCAATATGGGTTATATAATGCCGCCTCAGGTTGGATGACATTGAGTGATGAATCATTAAATTTTAAAAGTGTTTCAACTGATCAGGTTGATGGTGCTTTAGTAACAACCGAGGGCAGATTATTTGTTTTCGGTCCGAATTTTAGTGGTGAACTAGGGACAGGTAATAAAAATCCAGTAACTACACCTATTGAAGTGACATTACCTAATGGAGAATTAGCGGTTTATGCAACTTCAGGAAGTAATAGTAGTTTCGTGGTAACACGTTCTGGGAAACTTTATTCCGCGGGAGATAATGGCAATTTGCAACTAGGGCGACTTGAAGATTCCACTGATGATCAAAGCACCTTTGGTTTAGTGCTTATACCGGCAGATGAGGTTGTGGTCGATGTTGCAATACGTGATATGCATGTTTATGCATTGACAGATCAAGGTGATGTCTATTCTTGGGGTAATAACACTAGCGGTGGTGAACTTGGAGACGGTTCTATTAGTGTTGACCGTTCTACACCTGTAACAATTCTTGAGGGAAAAGATATCATTGCTATTGAAGCGGGAGCTGATTTTGGTCTAGCCGTTGATAATGCAGGTATCGTTTATGGTTGGGGCAATAATAGCTATGGTGCATTAGCACAAGGTACGTCGACTAGTACTGGTTTTGTCTATAAAGTATCGGATATTGCAAATATCTTGCTACCTGAAGTAATAGCTAACTTATCGACAGGATCTGCAGCGATGGGGGATGATCGACTGATTAGTTTCCAAGGTGGTAGTCGTAATGCACAGGGCTTAAGTTTGAAAGGGGATGTTTATTCTTGGGGAGATATGGGAGCGGGTTACATGGCGAATGGCTACGAAACTGATGTTAGTGGTATTGAACGTCAACTTGCTATTGAACCAGTTAAAGTAGCTGCCTTAGATGAGCTCTTTATTACTTCTTTAAGCGCTAATACATCAAGTCACTTTGCGGTTACAGATCAGAATATTGTCTATGCTTGGGGATCAACTAGCGATGGCAGATTATCAGCAGTACAAGATGTATGTGCATCAACCAATGCGACGTTATATGGTGAAGAAGCCTCAGCTTCGGTTTGTTACACTCCTATTGAAGTCACAGTGACACCAAGTGTAAATTGATTTTTATTGAGTCGTCACATTTTAATGAGTTCCCACGGATCTTTATTTGAATCACCGTGGGAACTGATGTTAGTTTTTACTGAGTCGCTATATATTTCTGCGTGCAAAATCGAGGCGATCTAAAGGAAGGGCCCATAAATATTAAAATTTATTCAGCAGTTTCTTTTGCTAATTCAATGTAGATTTTACGTAACTTATTTGCAACTATCCCAGGAGTACCTGTTCCAATTGTTCTGCCATCAATTTCAACAACAGGCCAAACAAAAGTCGTTGCTGAACTGACAAAAGCTTCACTTGCTTGATGTGCTTCTGTAACGCTGAAAAGGCGTTCCTCAATAGTGATTTTCTCTTTTTTGGCAAGCGTTAATAAAGCTTTACGGGTAATGCCATGCAAAATATCATTGCTTAATGGACGAGTGACCAAAACACCTTCTTGCGTAACGATATAAGCATTATTCGAACTACCTTCGGTTATGTAACCATCTTCAACAAGCCATGCGTCGTCAACTTTTGCATCGGTTGCTGCTTTCTTTGCCATACAAGGTGCAAGTAAACAAACGGTTTTAATATCACGACGTTTCCAGCGAATATCTTCGATGGTAATCACTTTCATGCCTTTAACCGCTTTTGGCGTATCTAGCAATGAGCGCGCTTGTGTGAATAAAACTAATGTTGGTTTGACACCCGCTGGATAATCAAAATCACGGTCACCAGCAGAGCCTCGGCTTACTTGTAAATAAATACCACCTTCATTGAGATTGTTTTTTACGATTAAGCTTTTTTGAATTTTGGTGATTTCTTCAGTGGTAACGGGTAATGAAATCTGTAATTCATTACATGAACGTTGCAAACGAACCATATGGCCATCGTTATCAACTAACTTGCCATCAAGGACTGCTGTCACTTCATAAACAGCATCGCCAAATAAAAAACCACGATCGAAAATAGAAACTTTTGCTTCACTTTCGTTAATAAATTGACCATCTAAGTAGACGATACGTTCCATCATTTATACCTCGTTAGGTAGCAACAGTTTTATTATTGCTCTTGTCGTAAAACAGTTGCTATTGTCATAAAATAAAGTGGGAAATTATCCCCACAGTTCAACATCACAAACGTGCATTGAACTCGCAGTGAAAGTAAAAGGAAACTCTCTATCTTCAGCCAGTAGCAGTGGGCCATCCAAATCGACAACATCCACACCTTGTGCAACAATAAATGCAGGCGCCATCGCTAAAGAGGTGGCAAGCATACAGCCAACCATTACCTGTAGGTTTGCTTGTTGCGCTGCTTTTTTAAGTTCGAGTGCTTCAGTCAAGCCACCGGTTTTATCCAGTTTTATGTTAATCATGTCATAACGACCGATGATTTTTGGCAAGCTTGTTCTGTCGTGGCAAGATTCATCGGCGCATAATGTAATGGGTCTGGGCAGATATTCCAATGCAGCATCATTATCCGCAGGAAAAGGTTGCTCAATCATTTCAACACCGAGTTTGACCAATTCTGGAACAATTTCTAAATACAATGCTTCGTCCCAACCTTCATTGGCATCAACAATAATACGTGCCTTTGGTGATCCTTCTCGAACGGCGGTCACACGTGCAATATCACCTTCGCCCGCCAATTTAAGTTTTAATAGTGGACGATGGGCATTCTCGATTGCGGCTTTCTTCATGCACTCTGGTGTATCAAGTGAAAGTGTGAAAGCAGTGAGTAATGATAAAGGTTGCGCCACAGGTATGTGCTGCCAAATACGTTGCCCTTGTTGTTTACATGCTAAATCCCAATAAGCACAATCTAAAGCATTACGAGCAGCGCCTGCTGGTAATAAAGATTGCATTTGCTCACGGGTTAAACCAGATTCAATCTTAGCGACCAAGGTTTCAAGTTCAGCGAGTACCGATTCGATCGACTCACCATAGCGAGCATAGGGAACACATTCCCCACGACCGACATATTCACCTTGCTGTAGTTCGACGACAACTACATTGGCATGGGTTCTACTGCCTCGAGATATGGTAAAAGTACCGCGAATAAGGAAGCTCTCGCTAACAAGTTTAACCTTCATATTAAACCCCCTAGATTGCTTTTAATTTTTCTACAATACGAGAAACACCTTCACGGAAAGGGTCAACAGCAGGTAAAGCAAATTTAGCTTCAATGTCTGTTAAGTATTTTTCAGCTTCAGCTTCTGACAAATTGGAAGTGTTTACAGAGATACCAACAAATTGAGCATCGGGGTTGGTAATACGTGCAAAAGTAAGGTTGAGATCCATACAGGTTTTTAGGTCAGGTAAAGGATATGTTGGTAAACCGCGCATATGTTCTCGTGTAGGTTCGTGACATAAAATCAATGCATCAGCTTGTGAGCCGTGAATTAAACCTGCTGTAACACCTGAGAATGAAGCATGAAATAATGAACCTTGACCTTCAATAACATCCCAATGATCTGGAGTATTATCTGGCGCAATAGTTTCTACCGCGCCAGCAATAAAGTCAGCCACCACAGCGTCAATACTCACGCCAGATCCACTAATAAGAATACCTGTTTGACCCGTCGCTCTAAAACTTGCATTCATATTTTGTGCAAGCATCTCTTTTTCAAGTGCTAAAGCGGTGTACATTTTACCTACTGAGCAGTCAGTGCCGACTTGAAGTACGCGCTTACCTGTTCGTTTTAAACCACTTGCCACGGGGAATGTTTGTGTTGGGAAGCGAACATCAAACAATTCACGGCCTAAGCTATCTGCTAATGCTTTAAGTATTGGAATATCGTTTAACTTATTGTGCAGGCCTGCTGCTAGGTCAAAACCTGCTTCAAGTGCTTGCGTCAAAATTGAAATCCATTGCTCAGAGATTATACCGCCACGGTTAGCAACGCCAATAACTAATGTTTTAACGCCAGCTGCTTTCGCTTGTGCAATATCCATATCCGTCAAACCACAATCAGCAACACATGATTTCATGCGAAATTGACCAGCACAATATTCTGGATGCCATTGGCTTATTCCCTGAGCAACTTTTGCTGCAAGAGGATCTTGTGCATCACCTAAAAATAGTAAATAAGGTTTTTTGATTTCCATTTTTTTGATTCCTATTGGTAGTAAAACTAACCTCATTGGTTAATGTTTAGTTGCTGATTGAAACGACCTAATATTAAACTTATCATTAGTCAGTTAAATTTAATACAGCACCTTTTGTGCCATAAATAAATATTAATTAACTTCTACTCTGTAAAAATAAGAGAAATTTTTAGTAGGAAAAACAATAGAATAAATACAACAGAAGAAAAAACTGTTAATCAAAAATATAATCACCATAGTAGTTTTTAATGTTATTTTTTCGATATTTTTAGTGTTTAATACTGGAACGTATTTCTCGATTTGTAGTTGAAAAAAGTAAATTTGGTTAACTTAGGGTTTAATATTATTGTTTGATTATGCGAATATTTTTTAAAAAAGTTATTTTTCGCACCATTTTTGATCTTTTGGGCTATTTTGGTGCATTGGATTTAGGGTTGATTAATTTGTAAATGTGTCATTGTAAACTTAATAACTTGCATTTTATTATCCGAATCTGCTGTTACTGCACGGTAATAAAGAGCAGTTAAGCTGTTAAATAAAAGTATTTGGTTTAGGAGCGAGTATTTACGGTATATGGGGAAGTTATGCTGCAGGATAAAATTTTTAATAGTGCTTTATTTAACTGGTTTAATGGTGTGCTTTTATAATAGGAATCGACATCAAAACAGCCTGAACAGGTTCATGTTTAACCTTTAGTTCGAATCTTTTAAAACTAGCTTTCAAATGATATCTGGTTTTATTTTGCTTGGTGTCGCAGCAAAAGCTTGAATCCAATTTACAGTGCATATGTCATAATGTGTTCACCATCATAGCCCACGCATTTATAACATATCCAAACAACACTATTTCAAGCCATTGGAAGTAGGGAGTAACAGAGAAATAGGAGCTCTAATATGTCACAAAATTACGTTCACCGATTAAATGTCGTTTTATTTAGTGTGAAAGCATTACGCTGGCTTTTAACCTTGGCGACTCTTTTCTTTTTACTCGGTTTATTTCTGCCCATGATCACCATTTCTAAGTTTATGGTTATAAATAACTCCATTTCGATTATCTCTGGTTTAGCCGAACTGGTTAGTCAGGGACAAATTTTAATTTTTTTGATTGTCGGTATCTTCAGTGTGGTATTGCCTATCTGTAAAATTGGATTTCTATTTCTATTATTACAATCGAATATAACCTCTAGCAAACAATACAAGAAATTACTTTACTTGATGCACGAATATGGAAGGTGGACGATGTTGGATGTGATGGTGGTGGCTATGTTGATTGTCACGGTAAAGTTAGGTGTTATTGCCAGTATCCAAGTGCATGCGGGCCTTTATTTATTTGGTATTGCAGTACTGTTGTTAATGTTTATAACCAGTAACGTGTCTAAATTAAAACTAAAAAAAACAGACGATGAAAACGGAATATAGCGTGATGACTATATTATTAAGGAATAAATAATCATAAAGATAGCCAAGATTCAAGAAAGTCTAACTCAGCAACCACCTACTTTAGTCGGAGGTTGTTGAGTTTATAAACTTGTAGGTAGTTAATTAATAACAGTAACCGATGAGGGGCATTTATGTTTCTACTTACAAGTTTAGAGGAAAAGATGCTGCTGAACGTTCAATCTTTCCGCATGCTCTTTGCACTACTTCTAAATACCCAGTAAGCAGCAGGCTTTAAGTAATTTTTCCGCACCAGGCCCCATAAATGCATCGGTAATGTTACTCTGCACAAATAATCCGTTCGCGGGCTAAATCATAACACCAGTTATAAATAATGGCATACACTAAGAAGAAAACGACCACGCCAATATCCATTATAAATACAGTCCAAAAATCTAATTGCAGTACCCACATCATTAATGGCAATGTCACAATAATCATTCCAAATTCAAAACCAATACCATGACTAATACGCATTTGAAATGAACGCTCTATACGATTTTGTCCGAACAGTTGGTCGAATACTAAGTTATAAATATAATTCCAAACCATTGCCAACACTGATAAACCTATTGCCAATCCGGTAACTGATGCGATCCCTGTATCGGTAAATACTAAGGCGGCAGTTATTACAAAAAATAAGGCTATCGCTTCAAATAATATACTGTGTAAAATTCGTTCTTTAGTTTTCATATCAATCTCGTTATGTTTTAGTTTGGTTGTCATTAATTTGTTGTAAGTCTTAACTAAGTAGTGGTTAGCTACTTATTGGTTGTTATAATAATCATTAATTTTGAAAGAATATAGTTAGTTACTATCAGGAAAAGTGATATGTATAATTTAGAACAGTTAAGAATGTTTGTTGAAACCGCACAGTCAGGTTCATTCTCTGCCTGTGCTCGTCAGTTGGGGAAAGTGCAATCTGCTGTCAGTCAGGGTATCGCAAATCTAGAAGTCGAGCTCAATACTACCTTGTTCGATCGCACCAGTCGTAAACCTTCACTAACCCCTCAAGGAGAAAGGCTATTACCTTTTGCTATCGCAATTCTTCAGCAAACTTATGAGCTCGATTCTGTCAATAATGCGTTAAATTTATCTCATGAAACAAATATAAAAATGGCGGTTGATGATTCATTATTGCCAATGACAGCAAGCCTACTTAGTGAGTTTTCAACTAATTTCCCTGGGACAGCATTAGAACTGTATGGAGTATCCACCTCTGACGTTTTAGACCTAGTACAAACTGGGCGAGCCGATTTGGGGTTAATGTTCTCTAGTAGTAATTTTCCGCAACAAGTGGATTTATGTTATATCGGTAGTTTGCCGTTTAATGGTGTTGTGAGCCCTACACATTCACTGGCAAGTTTAGATGTGGTGACGGTTTCAGATTTGATCCCTCATCGTCAACTATTGAACCGTGGGCTCGAAGGTCAGGCCACAGCGCAATGCCCAATCATCTCTTCACATATTTGGCGGGGTAATACATTTAACGCAGTTAATACCATGGTAATGGAAGGACTAGGGTGGAGTTATATACCCGCTTATATGGCGAAACAATATGAATCTCAAGGGAAGATGGTCAGAATGAAGCTAAGTTTTGATCATAAACCTTGGCCTGTGCAGATTGAACGGGTAATGACCAAACAAAAGGAAAGAGGGCCTGCGTTACAATGGTTGGCAGAGGCTGTCACACAATTGCTAGATAACTAACGTGATGCCAAATCAGTAAATTACTGTGATCATTTAATTTCAACTGGATAAGTGTCTTTGGTATGTTGATGGCATTCAAGTTGTAAATTGTCATTCATAGAGGTAATTGGAGATAATTATATATAACAAAGACAACTGCATATCACAAAGACTACTGGGTATCATAAGGACAATTTAGGCTGTATAAAATCTATAAATGCCGATATACGTCTAGCTACAGAAGATGATTTATAAAACACAGCATTAATCTGTTCTCGCTCGGTATTGATTAGCTTTCCATGCTCTAATAACGGTATTAATCTACCCGCAGCGATATCGTTTTTGACCATAAAACCGGATAAGCAAGCAATGCCATTCCCTGAAAGGGCGAGTTGACGTACTGTTTCACCGTTACTGGCTGTCAATGAAGGGGCAATATAATCGCTTCCAGCAAGCGGCCAACGGTTTAATACTTTGGCGCCCGTAAAACCAATCAATTGATGACCTGTTAATTCACTGTGCTGTTTTGGTAAACCTCTTTTCGCCAAATATTCTGGTGATGCCACGATATATAATAAACTTTTTCCTAGCGGCCTCGCATACAAGGTTGAGTCACTTAATTTACCAATACGGATGGCCACGTCAGTTCTTTTTTCTAACAGATCTACAACCCCCTCATTGGAGGTGATCTCTAATTGAATATCAGGAAATGCTTTATTAAAAGAGTGGATTAAAGGTACCAGTTGATGCAAAACAAAAGGGCTGGCTGCATCAACACGTAATTTCCCAGCGGGCAACTCTCCTCGAGCGACGAGATCTTCTTCTGCATGCTGAATTTGTAATAACCCAATACGAACCGAGTCAACAAACTGTCTGCCTTCATCGGTTAACTCAACACGACGTATGGTGCGATTTAAAATAGTAACAGCAAGCTGTTTTTCTATTTTACTGACAGCACGAGAGACTTTAGCAACTTGAATATCCAGAGCCTCTGCCGCAGCAGAAAAACCGCCACTGTCGATCACTGCCAATAAAATCTGTAAGTCGTCTGAACGAGTCAGCATGTTGTTATTCCTTCTTATATTTGCAATTTTTACAAAAGTAATTTGTTAATAATGCCATTTATTACAAAATAAAACTAAACAATAATGCTTTCCAAACAAAACACCCATTTAATTTATTGTAAACAGAGAAAGAGGAAAAATTATGCCTTTAGCATTATTTGCATTGACGCTTAGCGCCTTTGCTATAGGAACAACCGAATTTGTTATTGTTGGGTTAATACCAACAATGGCGCAAGATTTGAATGTATCGTTGCCATCTGCGGGTCTGTTAGTCAGCCTTTATGCATTAGGGGTTGCCGTTGGAGCACCGGTATTAACTGCATTAACAGGTAAGTGGAATAGAAAGCACGTATTACTGGCTGTGATGGCACTTTTTGTCGCAGGTAACTTACTGGCATGGCAAGCCCCAGGTTATGAAACATTAATTGGCGCTCGACTATTAACTGGTTTAGCGCATGGTGTTTTCTTTTCTATTGGCACCACCATTGCGACTGGGTTAGTTTCAAAAGAGAAAGCCGCGAGTGCGATTGCCATTATGTTTACAGGTTTAACTGTGGCATTGGTAACGGGAGTACCGCTCGGGACTTATATTGGCCAAACCTTTGGCTGGCAAGCAACGTTTTTAGTGGTGGCACTGTTAGGTTTGATTGCACTCATTGGTAGCGCATTGTTAGTGCCAAATAACTTAAAGCAAGCAACAGCAAGTAAGATTTCTACACAATTAAAAGTCCTTTCAGAGCCTCGCTTACTGTTGGTGTATGCCATCACAGCGATTGGTTATGGTGGTTCATTCATCGCATTTACTTATTTGGCGCCTATTCTGGAGCAAATCTCAGGCTTTGACTCAAGTGCGATCAGTTTGATTATGCTGGTTTATGGTGTTTCTGTTGCAGTTGGTAATATCTGGGGCGGAAAAATGGCAGATAAAATGGGGCCAATTAAAGCGCTTTCCATTATTTTTACAGGACTTGCGACGGTGTTGCTAGTATTCAGTGTTACGGCGGTTAATCCAGTTGCTGCTGTGGTCACTATTTTAGTGTGGGGCGCTTTTGCGTTTGGTAATGTCCCAGGTTTACAAGTTTACGTTGTCAAACTAGCCGAACAACACACACCTAATGCAGTGGATGTTGCATCTGGTCTTAACATTGCCGCATTTAATGTCGGTATTGCACTAGGTGCTTGGGGTGGTGGTTTAATCGTTGAAAGTGCAGGCCTTATGAATACACCTTGGGTGGGGGCGATTGTGGTTTTATTGGCGTTAGTATTAACCCGCTTTAGTGGCAGTTTAGACAAAAAAGCAGAGCAGAAAGCTTTGTTAGTACAAACTGCTTAAGCGCCTTTAGCTTAATAAGAATAAGAAGAAGTGGTAACGATAAGGTGCCACTTCTTTTTGCTTTTAGGCGATTCTCCATCTCTGTTATATTTTTGAAAGCCTAAATCAGAAAGCCCTAGCGGCTAGTTATAAGAAAGCTCTCACGGCATAGCATAACGTTGTCATCAGTGTTCGTATGAGACATCAATGTCTCTTTATCTGTTTTGGTAAACAGTGCTTAGTTATTAGAAGCTGTGTTTTCGAAATTTGATACTAAGAAATCTATTAAAGCGCTTATGGTGGCACTTTGCAGTTTATTTGAAGGGTAAATAACATTTAACGGTAAGGGGGCAGCAGCAAAATCGTTGAGCACCTCTAGCAAATTACCATTCGCTAAATCTTCTCGCACATACAGTTCTGGGAGCATGGCTAATCCTAAGCCCGCTTTTGCAAATGATAAAATACAGGCAGATTCATTAGTTTCTATATCACCTTTTACTTTTATGCTTTTAATTTGATGGTCAATCTTGTATGACCAACGTTTGGGATTTGCATGTCCAGTATTCACAATACAATTATGTTGATAGATATCTTTTGGTTCGTTTAGTGATGGGCTCTTTTTTAAATAATCACTACTGGCCACGGTTTTAAAGGCAATCTCACCAATTTTACGCGCGTAAAAACTAGAGTCAGACAAATGCCCAGCCCTAATTGCAATATCGAAACCTTCCTCAATAAGATCTACTTTTCGGTTCATCAAGGTTAAAGCAATATTCACATCAGGATGTTGGGCTTTAAATTTCAACAACAGTTTCGGAACAATAAGGTTACCAATCATCATCGGCGCGGTAATTTTTACTTTTCCCGTCAGTTGCGATTGATCTTCTTTTAATGCTTGCAACGCTTCTATTTGGCTAGAGATATCCGCCATTTTATCCAGATATTTTCTACCATTATCAGTCAGGTGTAATGAGCGAGTAGTACGATAAATCAATCTTACCCCGAGCCATTTTTCCAATTCACTAACTTGGCGACTGACCGCCGACGGCACAAGGTTTAAGTGATTTGCTGCCCGTGTGAAGCTCTGATCTTCAACTACCTGCTGAAAAATTTTAATCGATTTGACGATATCCACGTTTTGTAATTCCCATACGGCACTATTAATCAGAATTTATCACAAGTGAATTCATATTGGTGATATTTTTTAATGTAATGATTAGGCGTAGCATCCAATTCAACATAGCGACGTAATAAATATAAATTACATCATAACGATAACAATCAGAGGTAAAACATATGAAAGTAGTATTAGTTGGCGCAACGGGCACAATTGGGAAAGCGATAGTTAATGAATTAAAAGATCATGACGTGATCCGTGTTGGTTTCAAAGGCGGTGATTACCAAGTTAATATTGAAGATCGCAGTACTATTGAAGCGCTTTTTAAAGAAATAGGTACGGTTGATGCCATTATTTCTACCACTGGCCTAATCGCATTTGCACCGGTAAAGGAACTTGCTTATCAAGATATTAAACAATCTTTAGATAATAAGGTGATGGGTAATATTAATTTATTTCAAATAGGTAAAGAGTACCTTCGCGAAGGCGGTAGCTTTACATTTTCATCTGGTTACCTTGCACAAAATCCAATGGCTGGTGGTGCTGCGGTGAGTATGGTTAATGCAGCACTAGATTCATTTGCAAAAGCGGCTGCTTTTGAATTAGGTATTAGTCTTCGTGTCAATACGGTTAGCCCTCGCTTTGTTAAAGAGACGATGGAGTTAATGGGCATGGACAGTAGCGATGGAATTTCAGCCGCAGGTACAGCAAAAGCGTATAGACATGCAATACAGAGCAAAGAGACAGGGCAAGCATTCGATGTTGTAGATTATCTATAACAAGTGATAAAAGTAAGCTCCAATAGAGTTGGAGCTTATAATATATCCTGTATTTAACTATTTTAACGACAGCTCTCTGTCTACTTAACAACCTATCTAGACGTTTAATTTCAACGATAGCTATGTAATTAACTATCGCCTACCAGTCCAGTAGAGCCATTACAGTAATACGCTGTTTGTAAAATGTGTACCTGATTACGTCCTACTAACCTTTAGATAACTTATTAGCTAATTAATCATTTCACCAAAAGATAATTATTTCGTAAAAAAAGAGAAGAAATACAACCTATTAGAATATAGCGATGCTATGGTGATTGAATAGCGGTTACATTGTGATGTCTAATGATTGCGTATTGATGGCATGCACAAGTAGTTGATAGATGGAGAAATAAATGCACATCCCAAAGGTTGGATTTAATCACAATAAAACGCAGCAAGCTGAGTTTGAAATATTTGAACTTGAATCGCTTTATCAACGTAACTTTGAACTTGCCACTCATCATCCTGAGCATCCCCATCGTATAAGCTTTTTTAATCTTATTTATATCGAGGAAGGAAGCGGCACGCATATGGTCGATTTTAAAAAGTATCCATTGTCTCCTGGGTCGTTTATTTTTATTCAGCGGGAGCAAGTGCATGCCTTTGATTTTGTCTGCAAAGTAAAGGGAAAGATTATACTTTTTACCCAGTCATTCTTAGATCAGGTGCATGCTAATATGCGTTTGCCGAATTACACGCCGACGCACCTTAATAGCCAACACACACCATTAATCAAGCTGGATAAAGAAAATAATCAGCGCTGCCAGACATTAATCAATGAGATGATTAAAGAAAATCTTCATGCTCAATCTGACCCTTTGATTCTTATGTACCTCTTCTCTACGCTTTCACTGATGCTGCACCGCTTAAGGCCAGAACTGCGTCCCGATGTGCTATCACAGGGGCAAAGTATTAAATTTGCTCGGTTTTTGGATCTGCTGTTTATTCATTTTAATAAGATAAGAGATGGCAACTGGTACGCCAGTCAGATTAATACCACCTATAAAACCTTGAATCAAATCTGTAAGCTGGCAACCAATCTCACTGCTAAACAGCTTATCGACTCCTACACCATTATTGAGATAAAACGCTGTTTAGTTGTCAGTAGCATAACATCTCAACAAGTTGCTTATAATTTTGGCTTTGAGGATGCCAGCAACTTTGTTAAGTACTTCAAGAAACAGGTCGGGTTGACACCAAGTCAATTTCAGAAAAAGTATCTGAAACCCGTGTTGTAAGAATAGGCGAGTTGTTGTTTTAGAGCATCTGAAAAGTTAACTTTACACTATTATCTCGTATTGCATATTAATGAAGTAGAAGTTAATTCATTTAGTGAAAGTGTTTGCCAGCGTTAGCGTACTTCATCTTCAACGCCATTACTTGCTGCGGGTTGGTTAAACAATAAACCTACTTCTAAAGCGGAATAGGCTACCGTGATTGCTATTATGTATTGCTAATTGGGGTTAACGAGTAGCCGATATATCTCGGTTTATGCGTGTTATTAATTGAATCTATTGCTCCTAAAGTCAATAATAAAGAGGGGCATGCGGGTCTAGAAAGGGCGTTTCAATCCGTAAATGTTGTTAACTGATTGATTTATTAAAACTTTAATTCTATTCGTGCAAAAATAACCACAAGTGTAAAGTCTCTGAATACACTTCTACTTAGGAGTGAGTTCACTGTGTTGCTTTTAAATAAGAGCACTGTGATAAGTATTGTAGTCGTCCTCATTTCTATTGATTTTGTGCAATTTCAATTCACTCTCGTGTGTTGAAGCAATTATTAATAGTGTGGCTATGACGATTTGGAAAACTCTTGGAGTGCTTTGAACGCTGCATCTGCTTTGTTTTTTTGAACAAAGATGTGATCGTGATAGTAACCTGCTATTACGTTAGCACTGATACCATATGAGGCAAGTTTATTTGCAAAAGCTGCTGTTAACCCTACGGCCTCAAGGCTGGAATGTACGGATAAGGTGATCAGGCTGAATACAGCATCAAAATCTAACTTAGCTTCCGTCGCTTTATGCTCTTCCAAAACCAGAGTTAAACCTTCTTTTTCATGAAAAGTTGCTATTGGTTGTAAGGTAAATAATCTAATAATGCTCCGTTCACTGTGCAAAATACGTAGTTTCCTTCAATAAGCTCTGGTGACATAGATTTTAATAGAATGTCCAAGTCTGTAATAGCAGCCATGATTGTTATCCTTAAATAGTAGCATTTTGTTGTTTTTTAAAAAAACTACAATAAACATTAACTGTGCATAAGTAAAATTAACAATATTAATCTATTATCAGTAAAGCTAATGAGATAATTGTGTATTTGATGCTTATGTTGAGTAGATTAGTAGATTAGTAGATTAGTAGATTAGTGTATTAGTAGATTAATAAGCATTAATCATGCTTTTAGGTAGAGGGGGCCCGAAACTTTAGACTTAAACTATGGTCTCCTAATGAGTGACCGAAACTTTATGTAACCCACACATCACCTTGACCAAGTCACTTTGTGACCACTAGGGACTTAGTTTTCTAATTACCTTATAATTTTAGAATTAATAATAAATAAGTTATAATTTCATTTATTATTTATCTCAAGATGTAATTATGTCTAAATCATTAAAGCAACCCGAGTCACTTAAGTACCTTTCTGCGTATTCGCATCAGGTGCAAACTCAAATACAGACCCTACTTGATCAAGATAAATTAGGGGAATTTTTGTTCAAAAAATACCCCCATCAACATAATATTAATAACGATAAATTATTGCGTGATTATGTAATGGATATTAAAAACCGCTATTTACGTAAGTCATCGCCGCTTAGTAAAATCATTTATGATAAAAAAATTCACGTAGTGAACAACGCACTGGGTTTACATACTTTTGTTTCAAGAGTGCAGGGTAGTAAATTAAAAAGTAAAAATGAAATCCGAGTGAGTGACGTTTTTAAAGTTGCACCTGAACCATTTTTAGAGATGATTGTGGTTCATGAATTGAGTCATATTCGTGAGAAAAATCATGATAAAGCTTTCTATCAGTTGTGTGAGCATATGTTGCCGGATTATCATCAATTAGAGTTTGAAATGCGCTTATATTTAACGCAGTTAGAGCTCAAAGACGGGATTTACTAGTTTATCTACAGCAAGACTATATAGGGTTGTGATGGCAGAAAGCTAATTGACGGCTACTTATTTGTTCCTAAGTACGCTTTTAATTGCACCATCCCTTGATCTATTGACACTAATGCTTGGTAGTTAAAATCTTGCTTTGCGGCACTTATATTAAAGTAATGGCTGGTGGAGAGCTGCTTTGCTACAAAGCGCGTCATGATCGGTTCATTAGTGTTGCCGGTGCGTAAGTACCACCACTCTAATAGAGTGCCAACTAAGTAAGCGAGGTGACTCGATATTCTAGCGGTGACTTTCGGTAAGTTTGCTGATGATAATATTTTATTGAGCATAGTCGACATTAGGATCGGCTCGTCATTACTTAAAAAGTAAGCTTTTCCCGCACACTGTGAGTTTTCTTTATTCAATTCTACTGCAGCAAGCAGATGCCCATAAACGGCATTATCAATATAAATAGTATCCACCAATTTATCTATCTTACCTACTAGTTTTAACTTACCTGCTTTAGCACGCTCAATTACTCTAGGCACTAAATGCGGGTCGTATGGCCCCCAAATAAGATGTGGTCTCAAGGCAACTGTTTTTAAATTTGCTGTATTTTGTTGTAGTACTTTCTGTTCAGCGACGGCTTTCGATAAGCCATAAAAATTAAGGAATTGTTTTGCGTAGGGCTGCGATTCATCAATGTTAGTTTCATCTTCGCCACTAAAAGTGACACTGGGTGTACTGGTATAAACTAGTCGCTTAATATTGTTTATTCGGCATGCTTCAATAACATTCTCCGTACCCAGTACATTGGGTGTGAAGTAACTTTTTTTATCTCCCCATACACCGGCTTTTGAGGCAACATGAAATACAATCGAGCAACCTTGCATTGCATCAATCAACGATTGTTTATCCTGTAAGTCACCTTGAATTAATGTTACACCAAGAGCTTGTAAATGTGGGTAATGTCCACGACAAAATCCAACGACGTTAATATTCGCTGCGCGTAAATAACGACATAGTGCCGTCCCTAAAAAGCCACCTGCACCAGTAACGAATATACAATCAACTTGCGTACTTAGTTTAGACAAAATGGACTGTTGCTGAGGGTGAAGATCAGAAAAGAGAAGGGGAGTTATCGCCATAATTTATCTCATTGTAGTTAGTACTTAGCTAAGTGAACCATATTGAATTTACTCAATTTTTTGCTGTGCCCATACCGCCAGTTTTTCTCTGAATATCTTAGCATTATGGCGAATATCCATTGGAAATTTTTTATGAATATAAAAAAGCTCAATGCCTTGTGTTTGTGTATGTTGTTTAGCTATCTCTTGTAATTCATGAAATAAACGAGATGAATCATAAGTATTACTACTTTCAACTTCGATGCAAATGGCGGGAGTGACTTTTTTATCTATAACAACCGTCACTAGTGCGCTTCGTTTAATACTTTTATGCGTATTAAATATTCGTTCACAAGGAATAGAATAATAAGGTTTATTGTACGCTAGGTGATTAGATAAAACTTGATGGGCTTTGCGACCACACATCCATAATTTACCTTGGTCGTCCAGATAACCTAAATCACCCATACGGTGACGTACACCGTTACCATCTTTAATTTTAGCTTGTTTTGTTGCTTGCTGACGATGGTAATAAGCGGCACTTACTTGCGGACCTTTTACTACAATCTCACCTATTTCAAACGGGGCTAATATTAACTGTTGGTGCCATGTATTTATATTTTGCTCAGTGTTCTTAATAATTTTTATGTCTACATGTTCAATAGCATGGCCCACACAAATGCCACCACCTTGTTCGGTAATGTTAGTGGTGGTTAATAATTGCTGACTACCGATTTTACTTATAGGTAATGATTCTGTCGCGCCATAGGAGTTAATCACCTCAGCATCACCGCTTAACATTCGGCTAAATAGATTAATTGCGTCTAAAGAAGCAGGTGCTCCTGCGGAAATAACACGTTTAATGCTAGACAAAGTGTGCTGTTGTTTTTGTCCTGCTTGGCCTAATACGTCTAATAAAGCCGGGTTCGCAAATAGGTTGCTACATTGATATTTTTCAATGGCGGCAAAAATATAGTTTGGGTTGGCTTTAATTGGTTGGCTGGCATCCATATCTGGCACAATAGATGCCATTCCTAATGCAGGACCAAATAGTGAGAATAGAGGAAATGTCGCTAAGTCCGCTTCACCCGGTTGAATTTTGTAATCATTTTTCAATACGCTGATTTGCGCCTCGAACATGCTATGGCTATAAACCACCCCTTTAGGGGTTCCAGTGCTACCGCTGGTAAATAAAATAGCAGCCAACTGATGGGGATTAAGTTGCTGTATTGAGTAGTGTTTAGCGCGAGGGTATTTTTTTAATATACTTGATAGTTGAATACCACCAAAAATAGCCGGACCATTAACATTAATAATATGTTTAATGGTTTGCTTACCCCATGAAAAAATCAATCTTGCAAGGTGTGCTTTGGGGATGCCGATAAAAGCATCAGGTTGTGACTCTTCAAAGCATTGCTTGAGGTTGTTAACGCCCATTCCTGGATCAACTAAAATGGGAATAATACCTGCTTTAAAAAGAGCAAAGGTAAGGTTAAAAAATGCGATACTTGGGGTAACCATAAGTACCGCTTTGTCGCCTGCTTTAAGACCCCATTGATTTAGTGCATAGGCGATATCATCGCTTTGTTGATGTAATTCAGCAAAGGTTAGCTGTTGATAAGTTAACCCTTTTATCGTCTTTTTTTGTACACTAACCGCAAGATTTTCAGGAAACTTTTTTGATGCTGTCACTAAGTGTCGGCACAAGTTCCCTTGTTTGTTATTTTGGTTTTTATTGGATATTTTTTGTGGTTTACGTGCATTGGACATTTATGTGTTCTTACTCATAAATGTTTTCACTATATCGATTACTTCACGACTTGCGTCTTCAAGAATATAATGACCGCAGTCTGCGAACTCGTGCACCTGTGCGTGTGGCATTTTTTGTTTCCAAACGCTTAAAAAGTATTTATCAAAAACAAAATCCTGTAATCCCCAACAAATGACAGTCGGAACATTCTGAAATTGTTGCAAACCTGCATCAATACTTTCTACTAACTGGTAGTTGCGGTGATGCGGTAATAAAGGAATATCTTGTACAAATCGAAGTGTTGAAATACGATTTTTCCAGGAGTTAAAAGGCGCAACATAGGCTTTACGAATTTCATTAGGCATTTTATTGCGTTTTACACCTACGTATGAAGCTACTGACGAGAATGCATTAAAACCACGTACAAGTACTGTGCCTAAGTACGTATTTCTACAAATCCATAATGGGATTGGAAATTTTTTCGACTTAGGTAAATTAAACGCGGCCGTATTTAAAATAACTAAACGTTTAATTCGCTCTGGGTGACGTGCTGCATAACCCATTCCGATCATGCCTCCCCAGTCATGTACGACTAAGGTAATATTTTCTTTTATATCTAGGCTATCCAGTAAGGTTTCAAGGTCATCGATACGTTGTGCCAATGTATAGTCATAGTCTTTATCTGATGGTTTATCTGATAAGCCACAACCGATATGATCCGGTACGATACATTGATAGTTTGAACTTAACGCGCTTACCAAATTTCGGTAATAGAATGACCAACTAGGGTTACCATGTACCATCACAACTGGCTCGCCAGAACCTTCATTTATGTAATGGTATTTTTGACCATTTAGGTCTAAAAAATTGCGTTTGAATGGCAATAAATTATCAAGACTCATGTTACCACTCCAATCCAAGCATCATACAATTCAAACCACTGCCTATTCCTAAGAAGCTGACATTGTCACCTTTTTGTAGAAACCCTTGTTCATCTGCTAATGCAGCGGTAACGGGCAGTGAAACGGTTCCCATGTTACCGAGGTATTGATAAGTCGGAAATTCTTTTCCAACGGGAATATTTAACGCAGCAAGGACCTGTTTTTGATTTGCAGAACCTACTTGATGACAAATTACTTTATCGACACTATCTACTGTCCATTGTTGCTGCGTTAAAAAATGTTGCCAAGTATCAAACGCTAAGGCGACACCTTCTTTCAGTAATGGGACTGCATTGGTACGCATAAACTCTCGATGTAATTTAAGACCAACTTCTTGTAAACCCCATTTACATAAATCATGATGTTGTGGAGCAGAAAGGTGGCTAGCACCTAATAGTTTGTGTTGACGTTGATTATCTAACTGCAATGAACCATCCGTCAGCAAGACTGCAACAGCACCAGAGCCACCAGTTAACGTTGCCAGCGACTGTGAAAAATTTTGAATGGTAGGATTGGATATCATATTATCGATAGTGATATCAACAATATGCCGTGCAGATTCGCAAGACACAACTAAGCCGGCTTTGATTTGGCCTAATTCAATGCGGTTTGCGATGTCTAAAATACCCGATAACACACCTAAACATGCGTTACTAATATCGTAAATAGCGGTACTCTTATTAACACCAATTTCTGCAGCGATAC
>Ga0316197_10000055_pt1 | contig 98375 bp, 86 predicted proteins | sample OudBiesiAoxic_MG_FD_204939 | JGI IMG/M metagenome (GOLD analysis project Ga0316197, IMG submission 204939) | Coastal sediment microbial communities from Oude Bieten Haven, Netherlands - site A oxic | ecosystem: Environmental > Aquatic > Marine > Coastal > Sediment | place: Netherlands... | reverse complement strand
CATTGATTATGTTTAGAGCTTGAGAAACATCCATAAAAAAATCCAAGTGCATAAAATACACTTGGATTTTGACATCTAAAAAGGATCGGTCAACCGATCATATTTACCTTAAATGATCGGCATTACCGCATTAATGCGGGCATTTTTAAGAACAAAGATAACTTAGATTAAGCGTCTTTTTTCTCAGCAAGTTTTACTGCAATCGATAGCTCAGCAAGAGACTCAGGATTTGCAAGACTTGGTGCGTTTGTTAGTAGACACGCTGCTGCTGTTGTTTTCGGGAAGGCGATAACATCACGGATGTTTTCAGTTCCACAAAGAAGCATAGCTAAACGGTCAAGACCGAATGCAAGACCTGCGTGTGGCGGCGTACCGTACTTAAGAGCTTCAAGTAAGAAACCGAATTTCTCTTGTTGCTCTTTCGCTTCAATACCTAGAATACTAAATACCGCTGTTTGCATTTCAGCATTGTGAATACGAACTGAACCACCACCAACTTCATAGCCATTGATAACCATGTCGTATGCATCAGAGTTTGCTGCTGCAGGGTTTGCTTGAAGCTCTTCTGCTGTCATACCTAATGGCGAAGTGAATGGGTGGTGCATTGCGTGCAAGTTACCTTCGCCATCTTCTTCAAACATTGGGAAATCAATAACCCAAAGTGGTGCCCACGCTTTCTTATCTGTCAGCTCAAGATCATCACCTAATTTAACACGTAAAGCGCCCATTGCTTCTGCAACGATACCCGCTTTATCCGCACCAAATAGGATGATGTCACCCGTTTCAGCTTCAGTACGCTCTAAAATGCTGTTTACGATATCTTCGCTTAGGAACTTAGCAACAGGAGATTGAACACCTTCAAAGCCAGCAGCACGATCGTTCACTTTCATCCAAGCTAGACCTTTCGCACCGTAAATACCTACGAACTTGCCGTATTCATCAATTTGCTTACGAGAAAGTGATGCTCCGCCAGGAACACGAATAACTGCTACACGGCCTTTTTCATCGTTAGCAGGGCCAGCGAATACTTGGAATTCTACTTCTTTAAGAAGATCAGCAACGTCAACTAATTCTAGTGGGTTACGTAGATCTGGCTTATCAGAACCAAAACGACGGATCGCTTCAGAGAATGGCATTACTGGGAATTGACCAAGCTCAACATCAAGAAGCTCTTTCCACATATCATGAACCAAACGTTCAGTGATATCACGAACTTGGTTAGACGAAAGGAAAGACGTTTCAATATCGATTTGAGTAAATTCAGGTTGACGGTCAGCACGTAAATCTTCATCACGGAAACATTTAACGATTTGGTAGTAACGGTCAAAACCAGACATCATCAGAAGTTGCTTAAACAACTGTGGTGATTGTGGAAGTGCGTAGAAACTGCCTTTATGAACACGGCTTGGTACTAGGTAATCACGAGCGCCTTCTGGCGTTGCTTTTGTTAGTACTGGTGTTTCGATATCTAAGAATAGGTTCTCATCTAAGAAACGGCGAACGAAGCTAGATGCACGAGCACGTAACTTGATACGGTCACTCATTTCTGGACGACGTAAATCAATGTAACGATACTTTAGGCGTTGTTCTTCAGAGTTCGTTTGATTGAAATCCAGTGGAAGTGCTTCTGAACGGTTGATGATCTCAAGACCTGTCGCGTAAAGTTCAACTTCACCCGTAGACATATCTTTATTTACTTGGCTGTCAGGACGAACACGTACTTCACCAGTAAATTTGATACAGAACTCATTACGCAGTTGGTTAGCGATTGAAAAGATATCTTTCATATCTGGATCAACAACTACCTGAACGACACCTTCACGATCTCGCATATCAATAAAGATAAGACCGCCTAAGTCACGGCGACGGTTTACCCAGCCGCAAAGTTCTACAGTTTGCCCTGCAAGGGACTTGTTCAGGTTACCACAGTAATGGGTGCGCATGATGATTTTCCCAATCTAATATATATATCAATAGTAAACGCAGTAAGAAAGACTTACTGCACTTTTCATAAACCAATTTACGCTTGCTAAAATGACGAATAAAACAGCTACCTTGCTGAATTAATAAGCTAAACGCAAAAATATAGCGACATTATAAAGGAAAATCCCTTTAACGACATAGTAAGGAGAAAAAAAAGTTCACTTTCAATTTTCATAGCCCTAAAGACATTAAGATAAGAATTAACTACAATAGCGACGTGATGTGCAGGAGCGCATAAGAAAATGCCATTCTAGGTAAGTAGTACACCAATATTTACCTAGAATTGTATGATGTAAGTATGGATATAAAAACCGCCTTTGTGAGAATCCCATGGCTAACCCAGACACAATATTTTCAGCACCGATTGATAAAATTGGTGATTTTACATTTGATGAGCGTGTTGCTGAAGTCTTTCCAGATATGATCCAACGTTCAATCCCAGGCTACAGTAATATTATTTCCGCCATTGGAATGCTTGCCGAACGTTACGCTAAACCTCATTCAACGGTTTATGATTTAGGTTGTTCATTAGGTGCTGCAACCCTTTCTATGCGCCGCCATATTGAGCAAGAAGGCTGCCAAATTATCGGTGTTGATAATTCATCAGCCATGGTTGAACGATGCCGTTTACTTATCAATGCTTATCGTTCTGATACACCAGTGACGATTATTGAAGCTGATATCCGAGATGTCGACATTCAAGATGCCTCTGTTGTGGTACTTAACTTTACTTTGCAGTTCTTAGTTCCTGCCGATCGTCGTGCTTTACTTGAAAAGATTTACGCCGGTTTACGTCCTGGCGGCATTCTTATTTTATCTGAGAAGTACATATTTGAAGATGAAAATGCGAACGAGTTACTTATCGACCTGCACCATGATTTCAAGCGTGCAAATGGCTACAGTGAACTAGAGATCAGTCAAAAACGCAGTGCTATCGAACATGTCATGCTGCCTGACACCATTGAAACTCATAAAAAGCGCTTTAATGATATTGGCTTTAAAAGTGCTGAAGTATGGTTCCAGTGCTTCAATTTCGGCTCTATGTTTGCCATTAAATAATCGAATATTGCCATTTATTTTTTCTAATTTATTAATTTAAGATGCCTCAATGATTAACTTTGCTAATTTTTACACTCTAATTTCTCAAGATACTATTCTTCAGCCGTGGTTAAATGTTCTTCCTCAGCAACTCACTGATTGGCAGAACGCAGAGCATGGTGATATTGAACGCTGGACTAAAGCGCTAAAAAAAATCCCAGAAGGATGCGCAGATAACATTGACTTAAAAACGTCGGTGACACTATCAAATAATGAGCCTTTAGTGGATGGACAGCGTAAAAAATTAGAAAACTTATTACAAACCTTCCACCCTTGGCGTAAAGGACCTTTTACGGTTCATGATATTCATATTGATACCGAGTGGCGCTCAGATTGGAAATGGGATCGCCTACTGCCTCATATTACTCCATTAAAAAATCGCTCTGTATTAGATGTAGGCTGTGGCAATGGTTATCACATGTGGCGTATGCTCGGTGAAGAAGCTCGTTTATGTGTTGGCATCGACCCATCGCACCTATTCTTAATTCAGTTTGAAGCCATTCGTAAACTAATGGGCGATGATCAACGCGCTCATTTATTACCATTAGGTATTGAGCAGCTTCCTGAATTAAATGCGTTTGATACGGTATTTAGCATGGGTGTTCTTTATCATCGTCGATCTCCACTTGACCATTTGATCCAATTAAAAAATCAATTAGTCGCTGGCGGTGAGTTAGTACTAGAGACTCTGGTTATTGATGGCGATGAAAATGCAGTATTAATGCCAGTCGATCGCTACGCTCAAATGCGTAATGTTTTCTTCTTCCCATCAGCACGAGCATTAAAAGTATGGCTTGAAAGTGTCGGCTTTGTTGATGTAAAAATTGTGGACGAATGTGTCACAACTACAGGTGAACAACGTTCAACAGAATGGATGAAACACAATTCATTACCTGAATACCTAGATCCTAATGACTCAACAAAAACAATTGAAGGCCACCCTGCTCCTAAGCGTGCAATCTTAATTGCTAAAAAACCTGACTAAACTCTAACATTTGGGGGCTATTCGCTCCCATTTATTATCGTTATTATTCCTATGTTACTCTAACTCAACGGAACATCAAATGATCCAACGAATTCTACCTCTGGTTGCCATTTTAAGTCTTTCGGGCTGTGCATTAACGCCACAAGTTCAGCAAGTATCAACCGATAACACCGAAACAGTTGCAGCAATTAAATCCATGGAATCAAATTTAAATACACGTTTAGGCGGCATGGAGAGCAAGATTGAAATTCAAAATGAGTATATTGCGACGTTAGAAAAAGAGTTATCCAATGTTTCTGAAGAACTGTCATTAGTTAGATCGGAACAAAATAAAATTCAGACTGCACTAAAATTAGTAACAGAAAAGAAGAAGCACTTAACACCATCTCCGGTATCACTTCAAAACCAAGTACTCAAAGACACTCTTATTTTAGGTGCGATTGAAAATGTTGAAATAGCTGATATTGAACAAGGTTTTAGCGCCCGAATTGATACAGGTGCAACCACTTCATCTCTTAATGCTATCGATTTACAAGAATTCGAGCGAAATGGTAATAAATGGGTTAGGTTTCATCTACTTAACCAAAATATACAAAAAGGTAGTAATGAACTAGAGTGGATAGCCGCTCCTGTTATTCGTAGTGTAAAAATACGCCAATCCACAACAGAAGAGCTAGAGCGCCGTCCAGTAGTTGAACTGTGGATCAAACTTGGCGCTATCCATGAAAAAGTACAGTTTACTCTTGCCGATCGCTCCCATATGACCCATTCTGTTTTATTGGGTAGAGAATTTATTCAAGACATTGCCATTGTTGATGTTAGCAAAGAGTTTGTTCAAAGCAAAAAGTAGTACCTATCTCATAGAAGCGGTAGTTTTTTCAATATCTTAGTAGTAAAAGCTACCGTTTGAATTACAATTATAACTATTATTAACTTATGCCATTACAATGAGGACGTTATGCCATCAAGAGTTCCTTTTTATTTTCTTATCTCATTATTAATTGTCGCCGGGCTTACATTGAGCTGGTTACGCCATGATTCATACGGAGTACCTTGGACACCAGGAGAGACAAGTCAAGTATGGGATGTAGAAGCCCGTATTCAATTTGATGCTGCAAATAAACCCGTTAAGGTTTCTATGGCGGCACCACAAACACAAACCGGTTTTACTATTGTTGACGAGAGTGCGTCTTCTCCTGGCTATGGTATTGCTTATTTATCTACCGAGTACGGTCGTAGAGCTGAATGGACAATCCGTCAAGCTGATGGACCGCAAACCCTCTATTATAAAACACAAATTTTAGTAGATCCTCAAGCAACTGTATTTGTAGAACCGCCTAAGACAGATAAACCAGAAACGGTTACTTTTGAAGGTCCACATGAAGCTGCTGCAATTTCATTATTAGATCAAGCAAGAGCTCGTTCTTCAGATGACATTACCTTAACTCGTGAGTTAATTAAGCAATTTAATGATCCTGACAATCAAAATGCATCGTTACTTCTTAATGACTTAACCAAAGTTCAAGCAGTATCTAAACTATTAAGTTATGAAGCAATTCATAATAAGATTGTTGGTGCTCTTTGGTTAGAAGATGGTCGTCGTCGTCAATCTGTTCAACACATGGTTGAAGTGTGGAATGGCGAGAAATGGCAACTGTTCAACCCTGCAACCGGCGAGCAAGGTCAACCAAACAATTTACTACTTTGGGATGAAACTAATGTCTCTCTATTGGATGTTGTTGGTGGTAAAAATAGCCAGATTAACTTCTCAATGATTGCACAAGAAATTTCACCGACCACTGCAACCGAGAAAAAAGTAGAAGCAGATAACCTATTAAACTTCTCTATCCATAGCTTACCTCTTGAAGAGCAATCGATGTTTAAAACCATTATGCTTATTCCGATTGGTGCATTAATGGTTGTGTTTTTACGAGTTATTATCGGTTTAAAAACATCTGGTACTTTCATGCCAGTACTTATTGCCGTTGCTTTTGTTCAGACTCAACTAGTTACAGGTATTGTTGGTTTCTTACTGATTGTTGGTACGGGTTTAGTTATTCGTAGTTACCTATCCAAACTCAACTTACTTCTGGTGGCTAGGATATCCGCGGTGATCATTACCGTTATCATGATCATTTCAATCTTTACGATTGTTGCCTTTAAGATTGGTCTAACCGCCGGATTAAGTATTACTTTCTTCCCAATGATTATCCTTTCTTGGACAGTAGAGCGTATGTCTATCCTGTGGGAAGAAGAAGGTTGGAAAGAAGTGGCAACTCAAGGTGGCGGTTCATTGCTTACTGCAGTATTAATCTACATCGCAATGACAAACCCATTTGTACAGCACTTAACCTTTAACTTTATTGGTGTTCAATTAATTGTCTTAGCGGTAATTCTAATGCTAGGTAATTACACTGGCTACCGTTTAAGTGAGCTTCGTCGCTTTAAGCCTTTAGCGGAGGACTAGCCTATGTTTAGTAGATTTACGTCTCCTTCAAAACTAAAAGCTAAAGGGATCATGGGAATGAACCAACGTAACGGTGGCTATATTGGCCGTTACAATGACCGAAGCAAGTACCCATTAGTTGATGATAAATTAAAAACTAAGATCATTGCCGAGAAAGCAGGGGCTACCGTTCCTAAACTTATCGGCGTGATAGATAGCCAAGCTGAAGTGAAAAATATTCACGATATCGTTAAAGATTGGCCTGGTTTTGTAATCAAACCAGCCCAAGGCAGTGGCGGTAAAGGGATTTTGGTTGTCACATCTCATAAAGATGGTGTTTACTACAAACCGTCTGGTGCAGAAGCGAATAAACAAGATGTTGAACGACATATTACCAATACATTAGCAGGTCTTTTCTCCCTTGGTGGAAAAAACGACGTTGCAATGATTGAGAATTTGATCGAATTTGATGATGTATTTGATGGTTTTAGTTATGAAGGGGTGCCGGATGTACGAATTATCGTATTTAAAGGCTACCCTGTCATGGCAATGATGCGCTTATCAACCACAGATTCAGATGGCAAAGCAAACTTACACCAAGGTGCTGTTGGGGTTGGTATTGATATTGGTACAGGTAAAGCTGTGCGTGCTGTACAGTTTGATTTACCTGTTGAAAAACACCCAGATACAGGAAAGTTATTAAGTACTTTAGAAGTACCCCATTGGCATAAACTGTTAACGCTTGCATCAAGTGCTTGGGAAATGACAGGTTTGGGCTATATGGGTACAGATATGGTTCTAGATAAGAAATACGGACCTATGGTGCTTGAGCTTAATGCTCGTCCCGGTTTAGCGATTCAAATTGCTAATGGCACGGGTTTATTGCCTCGACTAAAGCACATTGAAAGCTTAGAAGAGACGGTTCCATACCCTACTCCTGAAGCGCGTGTTGCCTATGCTATGGAACAATTTGGTATTTACAATAAATAATATTTGTAGATAGTACGTTGTTGCTAAATAGAAAAAGGGAAGAAAGCATATGCTCTCTTCCCTTTTTTATTCTTTTACGATCAAGTAATTACTTTTCCCAGCGTTGCGCCGCTGATTTATCCGTATCTCTTGATTCAACCCAGCGCACTTCTTTGGTTGTACGTTCTTTTTTCCAAAATGGCGCATTAGTTTTTAAGTAATCCATAATGAATTCGCATGAATCAAACGCCGCACCACGATGAGCACTTGAGACACCAACAAAGACAATTTGATCGCCAAGTTCTAAGTCACCAACTCGGTGAATCACTTTCACTTTAAGTAGTGGCCAACGCGCTTTTGCTTGTGCAACGATATCATTCAGAGACTTTTCTGTCATACCTGGATAATGCTCTAGAGAAAGCCCTGTAACATCATCACCAAGATTCATATCTCGAACTTTGCCAATAAAAGTAACAACGGCTCCTGCTGCTGTGCCTTCCGCTAATAATTGATATTCATCGCCAACATTAAAGTCATGCTCTTGAACAGAAATCATATTAACCACCTGTCACAGGCGGAAAGAATGCAACTTCGTCACCATCTGCAACCGCAGAATCTAAACTTGAGATTGTTTGGTTAATCGCAACTAACAACTTGCCTTTTTCTAGGGCTAAATCCCACTTACCTTCTTTTTTGCTTAACTCTTCACGAATCGCTTCAGCTGTCGCGTAATCACCAGTAAGCTCCAGTTTGCCAGTGCCTACAAGCTCTTTTGTTTGAGCGAAAAATAATACTGTGATCATGCGTCTGCCTTAAAGTGTCCAGATTTACCGCCCGTTTTTTCTAATAAACGAACTTGACCAATAACCATATCTTTCTGAACGGCTTTACACATGTCATAAATAGTTAGTGCAGCAACAGACGCGGCTGTTAATGCTTCCATTTCTACGCCAGTTTTGCCCGCTAGTTTACATACAGATTCGATACGAACCATATTTTCAGCTTCAATCGCTTCTAATTGTACTTCAACTTTAGTTAACAATAATGGATGACACAGTGGAATAAGATCCCACGTTTTTTTCGCCGCTTGAATGCCTGCAATACGTGCTGTCGCAAACACGTCGCCTTTATGGTGAGAACCAGAAACAATCAGATTCAATGTTTCTGGAGCCATGTGAACAAACGCTTCTGCACGTGCTTCACGAACCGTTTCTTGTTTAGCTGATACATCAACCATGTTTGCCTCACCAGAGGCATTAATATGAGTAAAATTTGACATAATTCTTCTTTATTATCCGCCAATAGAGGCTAAATGTGGGGTCATACCTGCATGGCCATCATGTAGAAAGTGGCCTTCAGCTTTGTTATCTAACTGAGTTTGAATACACTGAATTAATTCATCCTGCTGTGTATCTTCTTGCAACAGTTCGCGTAAATCAACACCATAATCACCAAATAAGCACATATGCAATTTGCCTTTTGCTGATACTCGAAGTCGATTGCAACTTTGGCAGAAATCTTTCTCGTAAGGCATGATCAAACCAATTTCACCCATATAATCTGGATGAGTAAAAACTTGAGCAGGCCCATCACTTTCACCGCGTGGTTTTAATATCCAATTATTCGCAATTAAGTGATTACGAATGGATACACCAGACTGATGATGATTTTTAAAAAGATCGTTCATTTCGCCAGTTTGCATCAATTCAATAAAACGTAATTGAATTGGGCGAGTTTGAATCCACTTTAAAAAGAGAGGTAATTCGGTGCTATTGAGATCTTTTAGTAGAACGGTATTAACTTTTACCTGCTTAAATCCCACTTCAATTGCTTTATCAATACCAGCCATAACTTCGGTAAATTTATTTTCACCTGTGATCTGATAAAACATATTAGGATTTAAACTATCAACACTCACATTAATATCCGTAAGGCCAGCTTCTCGCCATTCAGCGACATGCTTCTCCATACGATAGCCATTCGTCGTCGTTGCGACTTTAGTAATGCCTGGGTGAGAGGCTACGGTGCGGATGATCTCAGTAAAATCTTTACGCAGACTTGGTTCACCGCCAGTAATACGTACTTTTGACGTACCACAACGCGCAAACGCACTGACTGTACGTTTGATTTCATCAAGTTCTAGGAAGGACTCTCGTTTACCATTTTCAGGTCTATAGCCATCAGGTAAACAATAAGTACATTTAAAATTACAGACGTCTGTAATCGACAACCGTAAGTAATAGAACTTACGATTAAAGTTATCTTCAAATTGTTTCGCCACGGAACACCTTTCCAAACACGGGAGGCTTGTTCATTTCCAAACAAACCCTTGTGACCGAATTGTCACTGGCTCACGCTACATATTGAGTGCTTCTTAAAAACAACTTAGTCGCTTGAGCTCGGAGTTATGGCAACCAAACTTGATCAACTATTAATTCATCAATAGCTAATGATCAAATTGGTGCTCTTATTAAAATACTCAATATTTCTATGGTTTTCCAATTTTTTTCCAATTTAGCTCAATTTTCTCCAATTTGTTTGACAGATGTTATTTTTATGCTGTTATTCAATCTAAAAACTGTGATTAATTCAACATTTCCCCAATGACTGCTTGTTCTAATTTTCTAGATCCACCAAACTGCAATTAATACTAATTCGACATAAAGTAATCAATGTTATGAGTGAACATCAAATTGTTGCTATCGGTGGCGGACATGGCCTAGGGCGTGTTCTTGCGGCTTTAAGTGAGTTTGGCGGTAACGCAACAGGAATCGTAGCAACCACAGACAATGGTGGCTCTACAGGACGAATACGCGAATGCCAAGGTGGTATTGCTTGGGGAGATACGCGTAACTGTATCAATCAGCTTATTACTGACCCCTCAATCAGTTCTATGATGTTCGAATACCGCTTTAAAGGCCAAGGCGAGCTTCATGGACACAATCTTGGTAACTTAATGCTAACCGCTCTAGATAATTTGAGCGTCCGCCCTCTTGATGCAATCAATTTAATTAGAGATATGCTTAAAGTCGAAACCCATATTATTCCAATGTCTGAGCACCCATCAGATTTAGGAGCATTAACAACTGATTTAAGAAAAGTTTCAGGAGAAACTAATGTCGATGATATGGATGAACTTCCATTACGACTTTTTTTAGATCCAGAAGTTCCTGCAACCCTTGAAGCGATTGATGCGGTTAACAATGCAGACCTAATTTTATTAGGGCCGGGAAGTTTCTTAACCAGTATCATGCCACCACTACTTCTACCGGGATTAGGTAAGGCGATTGGGGCAAATAAGAAAGCTAAAGTTGTCTTTATTGATAACCTATCAAAAGAATTTGGTCCCGCAGGAAAAATGGACCATAAAATGATGTTGGACTGGTGTGAACGTGCGTGCTCTGGAAGAAAAGTAGATGTGATATTAACGGATAAAGAGTTAGTGGCTCTACAACAGGAGTACCATTGTAAAACCACTGATCTTGCTTCATTAAATCACGATTGGAGACATGATAGAGATAAATTGAAGCAAGCTATTATAGAATTACTTAATTGATCATTTGACGATACGCTAGCTCAGTACCGCGCGCAATATTGACAAATTCAGAAATATTGCGCTCAACCCAGTCTTTCTGTTTATGCTTTGCTTTTTCTTCAATATGGATAGCCATATTAGCCAATTTATCAGCACCAAAGCTACCCGCACTGCTTTTGAGGCAATGGCTTATTTCTCTTATTTTATCAATTTCTGGTTGAGAGTTTAAAGTATCAATAAAGTCATCCAACTCATCACAAAAAATACCAAATAAAAAAGGAACGTTTTCATCTCCTACTTCTTGTATTAATTGATCTACTGCTATTTGATTCACATACTGACTCACGTAAGTACCCTCTATTTATCATTCCATGATTGTAATTTTCTATATATCGTGGAGGGGCTAACCTCTAACTGTTTAGCGGCCTGTGGAATATTCCCTTCACATAGAGCTATTGCGGCTTCAATAGTATTTTTTTCAGATTGCCATAAAGGAATAATAACTTTTTGTTTTAAGCTATCTACTTTTTTCAAAGCATGGCTTTCTTGGTGATGTTCTCGATCTATTGAACCACTTAAAGTCTCTTTCGATGCAAGATTTAAACCATGCTTATTCTCTAATGATAATGGAGGGGGAAGCATCGATAAAATCACCTCCTTTCCTTTATTCAAGACAACAACATTTCTAATCACATTTTGCAATTGACGTACGTTTCCAGGCCAACCATAATGCAAAAAACGCTCAATCACTTCTGGACTAAATGTAATAAATTCTCGGCCTTCCTCGTGAGAAAAGTGCCCTAAAATTGAGTGTGCAATTTCAATAATATCTCCTCCACGTTCACGCAAAGGCGGCAATGTTAATGGAATGACATGCAAGCGATAATACAGATCTTCACGAAACCGACCTTCTTGAACTTCAAGCCAAGGGTCACGATTAGTTGCACATACAAACCGCACATCCACTCGGCTCATTTTTGAAGAACCGACTTTTTGAAACGTACCAGTCTGAATAAAACGTAATAATTTCGTTTGTAAATCCAAATCCATTTCACACAATTCGTCAAGAAATAGAGTCCCTCCATCAGCTTGTTCAGCTGCACCTTTTCGATCGACAGAAGCTCCAGTAAACGCTCCTTTCATGTGACCAAAAAGCTCACTCTCGATCAAATCCTTTGGTATCGCTGCACAGTTAATAGCTATGAATGGCCCATCATCTCGCTTACTTGCTGCATGAACGGCTTCTGCGCACACTTCTTTACCTGTACCTGACTCTCCCGTAATAAAGACAGTAGCTTTACTCGGTGCTGCGGAGTCAATGGTACGATAAACTTGATGCATTTGAGGGCTACTACCAATAAAACCTTGGTATTGCTTATTAGTATTTTCAGGGTTTTCCTTTATATCATCCTGATCTTTCTGAGCTCTACGCAAAGCATTATTAACCGTCACACGTAATCTATCGGCTTCACACGGTTTAATTAAAAAATCTTGAGCTCCCAACTGCATCGCTTCTACTGCAGCATCAATTGAACCATGAGCAGTCATCAAAACAACAGGAAGATCTTTATTATTCTTTCTAATTTCAGATAAAACATCAAACCCGGTCATATCTGGTAAACGTAGATCTAGCAAAACTAAATCAGGTATACGTAAAGCTATCGCTTCTATCGCTTCAATACCTTTTGCCACAACATCAATATCAACGCCTAATGGATTCAAGTAAGAGCGATATAAAGCCGCAACTGAAGCGGTATCTTCAACCATTAGTAAATATTTTTTTTGCATCACGAACTCTTTGTATTTTAAGTAACACCCATGGTAATTCGCATTATGCAATTGCATTATGCAAATATCAAATTGCATAATGCGATTTAATTGTGACTTTGAGCAATTTTTAGACTTAATTAGGTTATTTTTCTAATTGAAAAAGTTGGCACACTACCTGCTATATGTATAGTGACCCTTTAAGCCAAAGGGTCACCTAGCCAACTGACGTTGTTAGTGAAATTTACTTTCACATGAACAATAAAGCCAACCGGGATATTGCGGTTGGCTTCTTTTTTCTCTAAATTCAATAATTTATAAAATAATTAACTGTTAGTTATAAATTGATTTCTTAACCTATCTATCTCATCTCTCACTTGTGCAGCTAATTCAAACTCTAAATCTTTCGCATGTTGATACATTTTCGTTTCTAATTTTTTAACTTCTTTATCTAATTGCTGCGGTGTCAGAGATAAATAACTTGCACCTTTCTCTGCAACTTCTGAAAGCTTCATTTTAGGCGCGACAACCTTACGCTTATTCTTGGTCATATCACCTAACTCTAGAATATCCGCAACGTCTTTTTTCAATGCCGTAGGTACTATCCCTAAAGCTTTATTGTGTAAGATCTGTTTTTCACGTCGTCTTTCTGTTTCACCTATCGCTTTTTCCATTGAACCTGTCATTTTATCTGCATAAAGAATCGCTTTGCCTTCCAAATTACGAGCAGCGCGACCTATCGTTTGAATTAATGAGCGTTCTGAACGTAAAAAACCTTCTTTATCTGCATCTAAAATCGCAACCAAAGACACCTCAGGCATATCTAAACCTTCACGAAGTAAGTTGATACCAACAAGTACATCAAACTCTCCTAAACGTAAATCACGAATAATTTCGACACGTTCAACCGTATCAATATCCGAATGTAAATAACGTACTTTGACCTCATGCTCTGCAAGATATTCAGTTAAATCTTCTGCCATTCGCTTGGTTAATGTTGTAACTAAGACACGCTCTCCCACTTTTGTTCTAATTCGTATTTCAGATAAAAGATCATCTACTTGTGTTCCGACTGGACGCACTTCAATTATTGGATCAAGTAAACCTGTTGGCCTTACCAATTGCTCTGCGATATCTGTTCCTGATTTTTCTATTTCATACTTACCAGGAGTAGCAGAGACATAAATGGTTTGTGGAGCTAACGCTTCAAATTCGTCAAAACGCATTGGCCTATTATCTAATGCTGATGGAAGTCGAAAACCATATTCCACCAAGTTTTCTTTACGTGAGCGATCACCTTTATACATAGCACCAATTTGGGAGACTGTAATGTGAGACTCATCAATGATCAACAAGCCATCTTTTGGTAAATAATCGAATAACGTTGGTGGCGCTTCACCTTGAGGTCGACCACTTAAATAACGAGAGTAGTTTTCGATACCAGAACAAAAGCCCAATTCATTCATCATTTCAATATCAAACTGAGTACGCTGAGTAATCCGTTGCTCTTCTACTAATTTATTATTCGCCAGTAGTTCTTTTTGACGTTCAGCCAGATCGACTTTTATTTGATCAATCGCTTCAAGTACCTTTTCTCTTGGTGTTACGTAGTGAGTTTTAGGGTAAATGGTACATCGCGGCATATCTTTCGTAATAATAGAGCCCGTTAATGGATCAAATTTACTAATGCGCTCTACTTCATCATCAAACAATTCAATTCGAATCGCTTCATGCTCGGACTCTGCAGGGAAAACGTCCAATACCTCTCCACGGACGCGGAAAGTCCCACGCTCAAACGCCATGTCATTACGTTTATATTGTAATTCAGCCAAGCGACGTAAAAGATCTCTTTGGTTAACAACATCTCCACGTCGTAGATGAAGCATCATGCTTAAGTAGGCTTGAGGATCACCTAGACCATAAATAGCAGAAACGGAAGCGATAATAATCGCGTCTTTACGCTCTAAAAGAGCTTTCGTTGCTGAAAGACGCATTTGTTCGATATGTTCATTTACTGATGAATCTTTTTCAATAAAGGTATCTGTGGTCGGTACATAAGCTTCTGGTTGATAATAATCAAAGTATGACACAAAATATTCAACGGCATTATTTGGGAAAAAAGCTTTCATTTCTCCATATAGCTGAGCCGCTAATGTCTTGTTATGAGCCATGATCACTGTCGGACGACCAGATTTAGCAATCACATTGGCTAATGTGAATGTTTTTCCTGAACCAGTCACTCCAAGAAGGGTTTGATGAGCAAGACCATTCTCTAAACCTTCATTCAACGTTTTTATCGCTTGAGGTTGATCACCTGCCGGCTGATAATTGGACATTAATTCATACGTATTGGCCATTTGTAATACTCCACATACACTCATTTTATTTAGAATAAATACACCCTATCAAATCCACTCGGCTATTTATAGAAACTCTTAACAAGATAAAAGTTTTCCCCAAGGCTGATTAAATTATAAGCATTTAATTTTACCACCACCCACATAGGGCGAATAATAAACAAATTGAACACTCAAACACCAGAAAATATTCAACCAATTGATTTTAATGTGAAAAATATTAATTAATCGTAATTAAAAGTAATAGAGATAAGATAAAACCTTACTTTTTCAGAGTTAATATAGTTTCATTAACACACTTATCCACAGTTTTAGTGGATAAGTACCCACAACCATTGATGTGTATAGCGCAGAGCTGATGTCAATGACTTTTTATATTGTTTTTCATATTGTAGATAAAAGAAACAAAGGTTTTTTTTATTGTTATATATTCTTGACATAACATTTTAGAGCCGATAATATCTCATCCGTTAAATCGATTCCCTTTTAGTTCAGTTGGTAGAACGCCGGACTGTTAATCCGTATGTCGCTGGTTCAAGTCCAGCAAAGGGAGCCAAATTCTAGAGCCTTGTCTTAATGACGAGGCTTTTTTTTGCCTATTTTTTGCTTAAAGTTTAAAAACCTATTCTTTCTAAGGTTGTTATCACGCGCTTAAAGTCCGATAATAACCAGATCATCTATTATCATAAAAATCATTGGCATGACTGAGTATCTATTACTACTTGTTGGTACTGTTTTAGTAAACAACTTTGTATTGGTTAAGTTTTTAGGTCTTTGTCCATTTATGGGCGTATCTAAAAAACTAGAAAGTGCAATTGGAATGGGCCTTGCGACAACTTTTGTCCTAACGCTTGCTTCGGTATGTTCATACCTTATTGAAACCTACATTTTAGCGCCTCTTGGCATTGAGTATTTACGCACCATGAGTTTCATACTTGTGATCGCGGTTGTGGTTCAATTTACTGAAATGGTCGTGCATAAAACAAGCCCAACGTTATACCGTGTTCTTGGTATTTTCTTACCTTTAATCACGACTAACTGTGCCGTTCTTGGTGTTGCATTGCTCAATGTCACAGAAAACCATAATTTCATCGAATCTATTATTTATGGCTTCGGTGCTGCTGTTGGTTTTTCATTAGTTCTCATTCTCTTTTCTGCCATGCGTGAACGAATTGCTGCTGCCGATGTTCCTTTGCCTTTTAAAGGCGCTTCTATTGCAATGATCACCGCAGGTTTAATGTCTTTAGCCTTTATGGGCTTTACTGGTTTAGTGAAATTATAAACATGAGTTCAATTCTTATTGCTGTTATTGCTATTGCCGCACTTGCCTTAGTATTTGGTTTAATTCTGGGGTTTGCGTCAATTAAATTTAAAGTTGAATCTGACCCTATTGTTGAACAAATCGATGCTATTCTTCCTCAAACTCAATGTGGTCAATGTGGCTATCCAGGCTGTAAACCTTATGCTGAAGCCATTGCGAACGGGGATATAATAAATAAATGCCCACCAGGTGGCCAAGCAACGATTGAAAAGCTAGCGGATCTTATGGGCGTTGATGTTCCAAGCGCTGATGATGAGGTAATCAATGTAAAAACAGTCGCCTTTATTCATGAAGATATGTGTATTGGTTGTACTAAATGCATTCAAGCCTGTCCTGTTGATGCCATTGTGGGTGGTACAAAAGCGTTACATACTGTTATTGAAGCTGAATGTACCGGTTGTGATTTATGTGTCGCGCCCTGCCCTACCGACTGTATTGAAATGATACCGGTCAGCACTACCCCTGATAACTGGAAATGGGACTTACAAAGTATCCCTGTTGTTAATCTTCCGGCAGATAAGCCTTCTCAAACATCGGAGCTGTAACCCATGTTGTCCATTATCGAGCAAATTAAACAAGGTCAACTTTGGGATTTTCATGGCGGTATTCATCCAGCAGAAAATAAAGTGATCTCTACACGCAATGCCATTCAACAAGCAGGTATTCCTTCTGAGTTGATCCTACCATTAAAACAACATATTGGTGGTAAAGGCGATATCCTTGTCACAGTAGGCCAAACCGTATTAAAAGGACAGCCACTTACACAAGGTAATATTGCCATGTGTGTGCCTATTCATGCACCAACATCTGGTAAAATTGTCGCGATAGAGCCACGAACGGTTGCTCATCCATCAGGCCTAACCGATCTCTGTATTGTTATCGAAACCGATGGTAATGATCAGTGGGTTGATCATCGTGAACCAATCAATGACTTCTTAAATGAAGATCCTATCGATCTTATTGAGCGTATTCGTCAATCTGGTATTTCAGGTATGGGGGGCGCTGGTTTCCCTACTAGCCGTAAATTACAAAGCGGTGTAGGCAAAGCTGATATTTTAATTATCAATGCGGCTGAATGTGAACCATACATCACAGCAGATGATCGCTTAATGCAAGATTGTGCAAATGAAATAATTACTGGCATTAAGATCTTACAACATATTTTAACGCCTAAACTGGCTATCATTGCTATCGAAGACAATAAACCAGAAGCAGTAAAAGCATTAAATTCTGCCGTTTCAGAACACGATAATATTCTTATTCGCGTTATTCCAACGAAATACCCATCAGGTAGCTCTCGCCAATTGGTTAAGATTTTAACGGGTAAAGAAGTCCCTGCTAACGGACGCTCAACCGATATTGGCGTTATTATGCAAAACATCGGAACGATCTTTGCGGTTAAACGCGCTATCTGTAATGCAGAGCCTCTAATTGAACGTGTTGTTACTCTCACAGGTAACAGCATTGATGCACCTGGTAATTATTGGGTTCGCTTAGGAACCAGTGTGCAATTTCTGATGGATCTTGTCGGTTATAAAGCAGATAAAAAACACCCTCGTATTATTATGGGGGGCTCACTGATGGGCTTTACTCTTCCTCATCAGCAGATCCCCATTACTAAAATTACGAACTGCATAATTACGCCAGATAGAAAAGAGCTCCCTCTTTATAATCATGAAATGGCTTGTATTCGATGCAGTAGTTGTGCTGATGCTTGCCCAGCCTCATTACTTCCTCAGCAACTTTACTGGTACTCAAAATCAGAAGAGTTTGATAAATGTGAGGAATATAATCTATCTGATTGTATTGAGTGTGGTGCTTGTGCTTATGTATGCCCAAGCGAGATCCCATTAGTTCAATATTATCGCCAAGCGAAATCTGAGATATACGCCCGTAAACAAGATTCATTGGCAGCTGATCGTGCAAAAGTACGATTTGAAGAAAAAAATGCTCGAATGGAGCGAGATAAATTAGAGCGTGAAAACAAATTCAAACTTGCCGCAGAGAATCGTCGTAAAGAAATGAAAGCAGAAAAACCTAATGGTTCAGGTAATGATGCTATCGCGGCGGCTATTGCAAGAGTAAAAGCTCAAAAAGCAGCTGAAGAATCAGGGGTTGCATCACCAAAACCTGCCGTTGCTGCTGCCATTGCTCGTGCGAAAGCAAAACAAGCAGAAGCTGAAAAAGCAAAATCAGACGGACCAGATAATACTGAGATGATGAAGTTACGCGAGGAACGTAAACAACAAGCAAGAGAAAGAAAAGCTAAACTAGCTGTTGAAACTAACGATTCAGAAACAGAAAATTCTGCAACGGCTACTGATAAAAAAGACGCAGTTGCAGCTGCTATTGCTCGTGCAAAAGCGCGTAAAGCGGCTCAAGCTGAAAAAGAAGTAGTAACACCTGAACCTGTTGCGGCTAAAACAGAAGAAACAGAGAGCAGTACTGAATCGGTTGACCCGAAAAAAGCCGCTGTCGCCGCTGCCATTGCTCGTGCAAAAGCGCGTAAAGCGGCTCAAGCTGAAAAAGAAGCAGTAACACCTGAACCTGTTGCAGCTAAAACAGAAGAAACAGAGGACAGTACTGAATCGGTTGATCCGAAAAAAGCCGCTGTCGCCGCTGCCATTGCTCGTGCAAAAGCGCGTAAAACGGCTCAAGCTGAAAAAGAGGCAGTAACACCTGAACCTGTTGCAGCTAAAACAGAAGAAACAGAGAGCAGTACTGAATCGGTTGACCCAAAAAAAGCCGCTGTCGCCGCTGCCATTGCTCGTGCAAAAGCGCGTAAAACGGCTCAAGCTGAAAAAGAGGCAGTAACACCTGAACCTGTTGCAGCTAAAACAGAAGAAACAGAGAGCAGCACTGAATCGGTTGACCCGAAAAAAGCCGCTGTCGCCGCTGCTATTGCCCGCGCAAAAGCTCGTAAAGCAGCTCAACAAATTGAAAAGAATAAGGAAGAGTAATAGTGGCCTTTTTTATCACTAGTTCACCACACGCTCATAGTCAGAAAAGTACTAGAACGATCATGAAAATGGTAGCATTAGCAACTATCCCTGGATTAATCGCTCAGACTTATTTCTTTGGTTGGGGAACGATTTTACAAGTTTTCATTGCCATTATTACTGCTATTTTAGCTGAGGCTTTAATTTTACTCTGTCGAAAAAGGCCATTAGCACCCTATTTAAGTGACAATAGCGCCTTATTAACTGGATTATTATTGGCACTTGCTATACCTCCATTGTCACCTTGGTGGATAACAGTCATCGGAGTAACATTTGCTATAGTAATAGCCAAACATCTATATGGTGGGTTAGGTCAAAATATATTTAACCCAGCAATGGCTGCTTATGTTGTCCTGTTGATCTCTTTCCCTGTTCAAATGACAACCTGGCTCCCAGCAAAAGAGCTTCTCATCGAAAGTATTAATTTTTCAGATTCTATCTGGCTAATTCTTAATGGATTAAATCAAGATGGTTTTTCTGTTCACCAGCTCACGATGAATGTAGACGGAATGACAATGGCAACACCATTAGATACCGTAAAAACAGGGCTCAAAGCAGGATTAACAACAAACGAAATCTTATCAGCACCAATTTTTAATGGCATTGCTGGCCTAGGCTGGTTGTGGGTAAATATTGGCTTCTTATTAGGTGGTGTATTTTTACTACAACAGCGCCTTATTCACTGGCATATCCCTGTAAGTTTTTTAGTCAGTTTATTTATCGTTAGTGGTATGTTCTCTCTATTATCGCCAGATACTGCAACCTCACCAATGTTCAATTTATTCTCAGGGGCAACAATGTTCGGGGCTTTCTTTATCGCCACTGATCCTGTCTCTGCTGCGACAACATCAAAAGGTCGCTTGTATTATGGTGCACTTATCGGTGCTCTGGTTTACATTATTCGAACTTGGGGTGGTTTCCCTGATGGTGTTGCTTTTGCCGTACTCTTAGCCAATATGTGTGTACCTCTAATTGATTACTACACAAAACCAAGAACTTACGGTCACAAAAAAGGATAAAACAATGCTAAAGACCATGAAAAAAAGCAGCCTTGTATTAGCGCTTTTTGCTGTTGCATCGACAGCCTTAGTGACCATTACGTTTGCACTAACTAAAGACCAAATCGCGTATCAGCAACAACAACAGCTACTAACTACACTTAATCAGGTAGTACCAAGGTCACTGCATGATAATGAGCTATATAAAGCCTGTACTTTAGTTTCCAACTCTGATGCCTTGGGTACAGAACAACCAATGCCTATCTACTTAGCATCACTGAATGACAAACATTCTGGTGCTGCAATAGAGGCCATAGCTCCTGACGGTTACAGTGGAGCGATTAAAATCATTGTGGGCGTTGATGCCAACTCAATGGTGACAGGTGTTCGTGTATTATCTCATCAAGAAACGCCAGGGCTTGGTGATAAGATTGATACTCGAATTACTCGCTGGGTTGATTCATTCCTAGGAAAAAGTGTCGATAACTTAGAAGATAAAAGTTGGGCAGTTCAAAAGGATGGCGGTCAATTTGATCAATTTACAGGAGCAACAATTACTCCTAGAGCGGTTGTAAAAGCAGTCAAAAAAGCAGTGTGGTTCTACAAAACACACCAAGATGAATTACAGACTCTTCCCCTTAATTGTGAGGCTAACTAATGACAACTCATCAAGAATTAATCAAGAATGGCTTATGGGATAATAACCCTGCCCTAGTACAATTATTAGGCTTGTGCCCATTACTTGCAGTATCAGCCACAGTCACTAACGCATTAGGCTTAGGTATTGCTACAACGCTAGTTTTGATCGGCTCAAACTTGATAGTTTCTCTTGTTCGTCAATGGATACCACAAGAAGTCCGTATCCCTGTTTTTGTTATGATTATTGCCTCATTAGTTACCTGTGTTCAATTATTAATGAATGCTTATGCTTATGGTTTATACCTTTCTCTTGGTATTTTTATCCCCCTTATCGTAACCAATTGTATTATTATTGGTCGTGCTGAAGCTTTTGCATCAAAAAGTGACCCAATACCAGCTGTATTAGATGGATTATGGATGGGATTAGGTATGACTGCTGTTTTAGTTCTACTTGGTGCAATGCGTGAAATTTTAGGTAATGGAACTTTATTTGATGGTGCTGATTTATTATTAGGCGATTGGGCGACGGTATTACGTATTGAGCTATTTCATGTAGATAGCCACTTCCTATTAGCTATGCTTCCACCAGGTGCTTTTCTAGGGGTTGGTTTTCTTATTGCTCTGAAAAATGTCATTGATAAAAAATTAGCTGATCGTCAACCAAAACAAGAAAAAGAAAAAATTGAACGCGCACGAGTATCGTAAATAAGGGCATGAAGCAGTATGAATAATGTAAAACGTCGTGAAATGTTAGAACGCTTAAGAGCCGATAACCCACACCCTCAAACTGAGCTTGAATGGTCTACGCCGTTTGAATTATTGATCGCGGTTTTATTATCAGCCCAAGCAACCGATGTCAGTGTTAATAAAGCAACTCGCAAACTTTATCCTATCGCGAATACGCCTCAAGCTATTTTAGACTTAGGAGTTGATGGCCTAAAAACTTACATTAAGACTATTGGTTTATTCAATACTAAAGCTGTCAATGTCATCAAAACTTGCCAGATGTTAATTGACCTTCATGACAGTGAAATACCAGAAGATCAAGATGCATTAGAAGCGCTACCAGGAGTCGGCCATAAAACTGCAAATGTGGTACTTAATACTGCTTTTGGTTGGCCAACGATTGCTGTCGATACCCATATCTATCGAGTATCAAACCGAACAAAATTGGCAATGGGTAAAACAGTAAACGATGTTGAAAAAAAATTGCTCAAAGTCGTTCCAAAAGAATTTAAGTTAGACGTTCATCACTGGTTAATCCTACATGGGCGTTATACCTGCATTGCACGTAAACCACGTTGTGGCAGTTGCATGATTGAAGATTTGTGTGAGTTTAAAGAAAAAACAGATATTTAAAATATCAATTAATATTAAAAACTGGAGCAAAAAAATGGCTAATGGACGTATTTTACACACGATGTTCCGTGTGGGCAATCTAGACAAATCAATCGAGTTTTATACTAACGTCATGGGCATGAATCTTCTTCGTCAAAATACCAATGAAGAATACAAATACACTCTTGCCTTTCTTGGTTACGGTGATGAATCTCAAGGTGCAGTTATCGAATTAACGTATAACTGGGGTACTGAAGAATATGACATGGGTACTGCTTTTGGTCACATAGCTATCGGTGTCGATGATATTTATGCTACTTGTGACGCAATTAAAGCTGCTGGCGGTAATGTCACTCGTGAAGCAGGACCTGTAAAAGGTGGCTCAACACACATTGCGTTTGTTAAAGATCCTGATGGCTACATGATTGAGCTAATTCAAAACAGTAGCGCCTCTGCTGGCCTAGAAGGCTAATATATTTAGTATCTAAGTAAAGCAGCTTAAAACTTTATTTTATAAAACCTGCGATCTGTGCAGGTTTTTTTATACCCAAAACTTCTAATAATAACCATTCTCAATTAAGATGACTTTTATCTAGACACTAAAGAAGAAGATATTATGATAGAGCTCTGGGAAAAGCACACTATATTAGCCGAGCAATCTTTTAAAAATAAAGATTTTTGGCGTACTATTTTACATTACCAACAAGCCTATGCTATTTCTGAAGAATTAACCAAGAGAAATAAAGGTTCATTAATTGATCAAGTCACTATCTCTGTTATTTCATGCCATAACTTAGCTCAGTTCTGGCGAAGCCAAAATGATAATCGATTTGAATTAAAATATTTACAGATTGCTTCCGAAAAGGTACTCACATTAGTACCTCAATGCCCGCGCAAAGATTGTGAGTCTTTTATTTCTAATTTAGGTTGCTGCAAAAATGCCCTTCTCGACTTCATGAAGCGCCATCCTAACCCTGCAATAGCTAAACATATCCAGCATATTGATAGCGCCGTTCAATGTGAACTAATTGCTAGTTTTAAATTACAATAAAAAAGCGCCTATACATTAGACGCTTTTTAAAAACATTTTTCTTAAATAATAGTTCTACCTAAAGAGATAACTACTCTTCGGTTTTTATTCTTACCAATTGGTGTTTCATTATCCGCTATTGGACGACGCTCACCATACGATTGAACTCGAATTCGGTCTGCTGGTAAACCAATTGACTCAAAATAGTTTTGTAATTTTACAGCGCGTCGCTCAGACACTTGTTGGTTCACGTTTTTACCACCACTTGAATCGGTATAAGTCGCAACCAAAACCAAATCTACATCTTTAGTATATTTAATAAAATCTGCAATTTGAGATAGACGTTTTTTCGATGATTTATTTAATTCATCACTATTTTTATCAAAGTGTAAAATAGTAAATGAGATATCTTCAAAGCTATATGGCAATAAATTAGCAATACACATACTGAATACATTGTATTGTTCTTGGAATACAACAGGTGATAACGCAACTTCAATTAGCTGTTTAGGGCTCTGCCAATCAGCATAGGTAAATGTCGGAAAACGCCCATTCTCTAGCTCAGCTAACATCGACCATGCAGTTGTACCACCAACATAGCCATCGAATTGTTTAAAGAATTTTAAATTCGTCATAGAATCAGCACTCTCGCCAGGCATCCAACGAGCAGGCATAGAAACTAAATTAACTGAACGCGTCTCTCCCATTGGTCGACTCATTTTTAATTCAAAATCTAAATTCATCTTTTTATTTGCATAAGCCGTAAACTCTGCATTGCCATAATTGGGGATATTATGAGATAAACGACACTCCAGTGGCGAGTTTTCTAGCATCATCCATTTCGATTGTTCCGGCTTAGCAACATAGTTCTTATTTGCTAATGCTGGCATCGCAATCAATGAGCTTACTAGTAGGGCTGAAGTAAAAAGTGTTTTTTTCATAATACCTAAATCTATTGGTCATGCCGTTGACGATAGATTTAACAAAGCAAAAATTAGACCAACAATATTCATTTCTTAACTCTATTTTGTTTCCGCTTTACCAATCTTCAATAAATATATCTTCATCACACCTTATTTACAGTTTTTATGCTTACGATTATCTGCAATAATAGCGGTAACATTTTCTTACGTACCGAATGATGACTGAAGTAGAGCAACATAATTTATTAAAAAACCGTTTTCGTGGTTATTTCCCTGTCGTTATTGATGTAGAGACCGCAGGTTTCAACTCAAAAACTGATGCTTTACTTGAAATTTGTGCCGTCACTTTGGCAATGGATGAAGAAGGTTATTTAAAACCTGCAACAACTATCCACTATCACGTAGCTCCTTTTGAGGGGGCTAATCTTGAAAAAGAAGCGTTAGAATTTAATGGTATCCGTGACCCCTTTAGCCCTTTACGTGGTGCTGTCACTGAAGATATTGCCTTGAAAGAAATATATAAACAGATCCGAAAAGAGCAAAAACAACATGATTGCCGTCGCGCAATTATGGTCGCCCATAATGCCAATTTTGATCACAGCTTTGTTATGGAAGCTTCTGAACGCTCTAAATTAAAACGCATCCCTTTCCATCCTTTCTGTACTTTTGATACAGCAGCTATTAGTGGCCTAGCATTAGGTCAAACCGTTCTAGCAAAAGCTTGTAAAACAGCAGGTATGGACTTTGATGGAAAAGAAGCACACTCCGCACTTTATGATACACAAAAAACCGCAGAGTTATTCTGTCATATCGTGAATAAATGGAAAGATCTTGGTGGCTGGCCTCTGTTGCCAGAACCAGAGGAAGATAATACTAATAATAATTAATAGGCTACTTTGCTAATGCCAACAACAATGTATATTTTTGTTGGTATAATTACACAACATTTACAGGGAAACTAAACAAAAATGAATCCAATAATTCTTTCTGTTTCAGTAATGCTTATCCTCGCTTTACTTAGAGTTAACGTTGTTGTTGCTTTAACATTCAGCGCACTAATCGGCGGTTTAGTCGGTGGTTTGTCATTATCTGATACGATCTCAGCCTTTGAAGGCGGTCTAGGTGGCGGTGCGACTATCGCATTAAGTTATGCCATGCTAGGTGCTTTTGCTGTTGCTATCTCTAAATCAGGAGTTACTGATTTACTAGCTCATAATGTAATTAAACGCATTAATGGTAAAGATAATCTACATGCAGCCACTGGCGTTAAATATCTATTACTATGCTTAATTCTTTTGATCACTGTTTCATCTCAAAACGTTGTGCCTGTTCACATAGCATTTATTCCAATTTTAATCCCGCCACTTATTCAAGTATTCAATAAACTAAAACTTGATCGTCGCTTAATTGCCTGTGTGTTAACTTTTGGTTTAGTTACCCCATATATGGTACTTCCTGTTGGTTTTGGTGGCATTTTTCTAAATAATATCCTACTAAAAAACCTACATGACAATAATCTAGATGTTGTGGCGAGCCAAGTTCCTTTAGCGATGGCTCTGCCTGCTTTAGGCATGGTGACAGGTCTTTTAGTTGCGGTATTCATCTCTTATCGTAAGCCTAGAACTTATGCGGATGTTGATAACGCAGAGATGCAAGCAACAAACGCAACACCTACGTTTAATAAGCGTCATATTCAAATCTCTATTGTTGCTATTATTGCCGCTCTGTCTGTTCAATTAGCAGCAGGGTCAATGATTGTTGGTGCGTTAGCAGGTTTCATGGTGTTTACTTTTGGTGGCGTTATTGCGTGGAAAGAGACTCAAGATGTCTTTACTCGTGGTGTGCATATGATGGCGATGATTGGTTTTATCATGATATCTGCCGCAGGTTTCGCTGCTGTAATGAAAGCTACAGGCGGCGTTGAAACTCTTGTTCAGGCACTATCAACTTCTATTGGTGACAATAAACCACTAGCAGCACTACTGATGCTAATTGTCGGATTATTAGTTACAATGGGAATTGGCTCATCTTTCTCTACCATCCCAATTATTGCTACTATTTACGTTCCACTTGCTGTTGCATTTGGCTTCTCTCCAATGGCAACAATTGCCTTGGTTGGTACTGCCGCTGCCTTAGGTGATGCTGGCTCTCCTGCTTCGGATTCGACATTAGGTCCAACATCAGGTCTTAATGCAGATGGGCAGCATGAGCACGTATGGGAAACAGTTGTTCCTACATTCCTACATTATAACCTTCCACTTATTATATTTGGTTGGATTGCAGCAATGGTTCTTTAACCTTATGTATAACAAGGTTTAATTATGTATATTTAATTAAACCTTTATCACCTTTATATAAAGTGGCTGTAATTCTGCCACTTTTGTATAAAGATCATAAAATATATTTTCTAACTTTGGCTTTGGTGTGTTTTTAATGAATACTGTTGCTATACTCTGCCTCTATTTCACTTATCACCTATTTGAGCTTGCATGAAATTAATAAAGCTATCTTCTTTTCTTATTATTGATGACAGTAGCGTTATTCAAAATGCGATTCGTGCGTTATTGAGTCGTATAGGTGTACCTATTAATAATATTGCTTGCTGCCCAACCGCTGGTGCTGCAGTTGGTAACTGTAAGCGTCAAAAGTTTGATGTACTTTTTGTTGATCATAATTTAGGTCATGGAAGTACAGGTCTACAGATGCTAGAACAATTAAAGTTACTACGATTAATTAATGATAATACGTTGATTTATATTGTAACTGGAAATGAAGACCCACAAATTGAATTAGCTTATAGCGATTACAATCCAACAAAATACATTCAAAAACCAATACGCCCAGAAGAAATCATAAAAACGATTAATCATGATTTAATCAAACGTAAATTTTCTATGGGAATGATTGCTTCATACACAAAAAGTGGTTTGGCTGGCGTAAAACCTCTAATTTTTCAATCACCAAGTAAAATGATCTTAAAAGACGCCATGCTTAAATTAGCTTCACGCCTTATCAAAGTTAATCGATTAGATGAAGCAATGAGTGTCAATAAAGCCTTATTATCTATCATTAAAGCATCACTCGAAGCTGAAGTTCAGCAAGTTGAAATATATGTTGCAAGAAAAGAATTTGATGCTGCAAATCAGCTAATCGATACTCTATTACAAAAAGATGAGCAGAATCTTCGCCTTCTTGATTTGAAAGCAGAAACAGCATTTTATCGAAATAATCTTTCTATCGCTGTACGTTACTGGAAAAAAGGGTTTGAACTAGCTCCCTTTTCTTACTTACGATTCAGTCATCTCACTTGGTCATTGCTGGCTAAAGGTGATAGATATGATACCTTCGATTTATTAACTAAATACGCTTATTTACTTCCTCACTCCGCCTTTGATTCTGCAGGTAAACGAGCGATGGTTGCTTGGGGTGATTTATTTTTAGCTCCAGAAGAAATACTTCAAGAATGGTCACCAGAAAGTGCTTGGCAGCGTGCGAGTGCTAAATTAAAAGGTCGACTACGAGGTATTCCCTGTACCTCAGCTCAGCGTGCATTGTCTGCTTTGTGGCAACTAAAAATGAATCGTTATGGTGAAGCAAACCGTTTAATATCTGATATTCAACTGGCAGATATCACTGATTATGAAACTGCTTATATTGTTTATTTAGTGTATTGTGAAATGAAACTTGATGATGAAAAGAAAATCATTGAGGAGAAATGGCTAGCAAAACTGCAGCAAGGAACTTCTATCCTAGCTAAGCTACAAAGCCAAGCATTTGAAAAAGCAAAAATATAGAATTAGGTTCAACTGAAGAGGTAGGCTAATACCACCATAACAATATACTTGGTTAGATAGCCTATTGACGACGCATGAAAAAGCCACGTATTTTATTAATACGTGGCTTTTTGTTATTTTGTACTGGAATTCTTATTCAGCAGCAGGGGCATTACGCTCTGCAGCTTCTTGAACCAATGGCTTTAACTCACCTTTTTGGAACATTTCAAGAATGATGTCACAACCGCCAATTAACTCACCTTCAACCCAAAGTTGTGGGAAGGTAGGCCATTGTGCGTATGCAGGAAGTTCAGCACGAATGTCTGGGTTTTGTAGGATATCTACATAAGCAAACTTCTCACCGCAATTCATTAGCGCTTGAGATGCTTGAGATGAAAAACCACAGCTTGGAAGCTTAGGTGAGCCTTTCATGTATAGAATGATGTGGTTTTCAGCAATTTGTTGCTTGATCTTATCGATAGTTTCCATTGTATCCTCTAATGGGTCGACACTAAGTTGTATCCATTCTACTTGTTATGCAACCAGAAAAAAATACCTAATATTTGTAGTGGTATTATTTATTGAAAATTCACCACTTTTTCTTTTAATAAAATCAAAACTTGCTAGAATCAGATCGAAGTCAGAATAAATTCTACACTCCATTGAGTGTATATTTTTGGAATTTAGTGAGGCGTAGACCTCTTACAACATGGAGACATGAGCAATGTCATTTGAATTACCAGCTCTACCGTTCGCAAAAGATGCACTATTACCACACATCTCAGCAGAGACTTTAGATTACCACCACGGTAAACACCACAATACTTATGTGGTTAAGCTTAACGGTCTTATCCCAGGTACTGAATTTGAAGGCAAAACTCTAGAAGAGATCATCAAAACTTCTACTGGTGGCGTTTTCAATAACGCAGCGCAAATCTGGAACCACACGTTCTACTGGAACTGTCTTGCTCCTCAAGCTGGTGGCGAACCAACTGGCGCTGTTGCAGAAGCTATCAACGCTGCATTCGGTTCTTTCGAAGAATTCAAAGCGAAATTCACAGATTCTGCAATCAACAACTTTGGTTCTTCTTGGACTTGGTTAGTTAAAAAAGCTGACGGCTCTCTAGACATCGTTAACACTTCTAACGCTGCTACTCCTCTAACAGAAGAAGGTGTTACTCCGCTTCTAACTGTTGACCTATGGGAACACGCTTACTACATCGATTTCCGTAACGTACGTCCTGACTACATGGCTGCGTTCTGGGCTCTTGTAAACTGGTCTTTCGTAGAAGAAAACCTAGCTAAGTAATACATTAGAATTAACTGGTATATTCTGGTTAACTCCCAATCAAAAGGTCAGTATTCGTACTGGCCTTTTTTATCTCTAATCATCTGCGGTAAGTAATTGCCCTAATATTAAAATAATTTCAATAAACGGCAATTATTTTCCTAAAAACACTAAAGTATTTTAATTTCTTTCCGATAAGTATTTATCATTAAGAGGAATTGATTCATGAAAGTACATACTTTAGATAAAGCAGAGTTAATCAACGAAGTTCAATTCGGTTCAAACCTAAACCATGCAATGGAAGCGGGTCGCCGAGCTGATTTTGCTTTAATGATGTCTTTACTATCTAATGACTTACGTGAAAATACGCCTGTTGAAAAAATTAATGAGAAAACATTAACTGAAAATTTGCTTCGTCAGCGTTTCCAGTTAGCTGATGCACAGATCCTTCGCAGCAATGAAGAGAGTTACTCTCGTTCTGCTTCTCAAGCAAACCAATTTCATAATGGTGGCTTAGCAAGTGCAAAGCTACAACACGGCCTAGCACCTGATGCAATGGCTTACATGCCTCAAGACACGTGTGATTTACCAGAAGATGTTTACCACAATTTATCTGGACACCAACGCCGTCAATTAGAATCAGGTAACGAGATCTTTAACGCTATCCCTCAAGATCTTTACAATGAATTAGTGACTGCTAAGCGTCATTCAGAAATGAACTTATACGTTTAACGCACACTTAAACTTCTTTAGTTAAGTCATCACTCGATTTATCACCATTTGCTATATCACCCTTACAACTCATTCGTGATTATTATGTGAGTTAGTGCATAAATCCTATCATTGAATACAATTTAACCCTCATTTTCAACAAAGCTCACAGCAGATACCCTATTTCTATCCCATATTAATAGCACCTATTTCAGTTAATTCTGCTCTTCTAAGGAAGGATGCTATGAAAATTGAACACTCAACCATTCTGATAACATCAGCTGGCAATTTTATGGGTCGAGCTGTTGCTTGCCATTTTGCCTCACTTGGTGCACTTCTTATTATTGCAGACTCCAATAGCGATGCGCTTATTGAGACACACCGCCTCTGTAGTCAACTTAATGAAAATGTGATCAGTTTTGAGTTAAAAGATCAATCTTCAGAGAGCATCTGTCATTTATTTAATGCTATTGATAATCAATTCTCTCACGGTATTGATGTTTTAATCAATAACTACACTGATGTTGCTCTCCCTAGTTTATTTACTCCTCATCAAAGTCATTGTTCTTTTCAATTAACTGAATTAGCAACAACTCTGTTTACTTATGGTCAATTCGCAGCTCAGCATATGCGCGACCATAACAAAGAAGGGGTTATCATCAATTTGGGATATCACGAACACTCACAACAAGAGAAAACAATAGAGAGCTCTACTGCTTTACTCGCAGGGTTAACAAAGAGTTGGGCTAAAGAATTAAATCCTTTTAATATTCGCATTGGTGGCGTAGCTCCTCGCTTCTCTTCTGCGTCTTCAGAGCTTAACTTCAATTCAATTAATCAAGAACTCATAAAAAACACAGAGTACATTCTTGAAAATGATTACTTTAATGGCCGGATTATTGAAGCAACTGCTTAACCCCCCCTTGGCACAACAAGAATAAAAACAAAAAAGTAACAGGCATAAAAAAACCACCTTATAAATAAGGTGGTTTTTTTCATTTCAATATTTTCAAATCAGTGAAAACATCTTAGCTTATCCGCATCGAATTATTTCTTTGCTTTTTTAGCTTTAACTTCTTCTTTCACTTCTGGAGCGTCCATTACGTCAGCGTAAGCCGTACCGTAGTAAGAAGCGATTAATACTTCTTTAAGCTCTTTGATCAATGGGTAACGTGGGTTAGCACCAGTACATTGGTCATCAAACGCATCTTCAGCAATTGAATCCACTTTTGCCATGAATTCAGCTTCGTTAACGCCAGCAGCTTGAATTGACAGTGGGATATCCAATGCAGTTTTAAGCTCTTCTAACCAACCAAGTAACGCATTAACTTTCGTTTCAGTATTACCTTCACGGTAACCTAAATGCTCTGCGATTTCAGCGTAACGAGCACGTGCTTTAGGACGGTCGTACTGAGAGAACGCAGCTTGTTTAGTTGGGTTGTTAGTCGCATTAAAACGTACTGTGTTAGCAATTAATAACGCGTTAGCAAGGCCGTGTGGAATGTGGAATTCTGCACCTAATTTATGCGCCATTGAGTGACACACACCTAGGAAAGACTGCGCAAAAGACATACCAGCGATTGTTGCTGCATTGTGAACTTTCTCACGTGCAATTGGATCTTTCTTACCGTTAGCGTAAGAGCTTGGTAGGTACTCTTTAAGCATCTTAAGTGACTGTAGAGCGTGACCGTCTGAATATTCGTTTGCAAGAACAGAAACGTAAGCTTCTAATGCGTGCGTTACTGCATCGTAACCACCGAATGCACATAAAGACTTAGGCATATCCATAACAAGGTTAGCATCAACAACAGCCATGTTTGGCGTTAGTTCGTAATCTGCTAATGGGTATTTTTGACCTGTTTTTTCATCAGTTACAACAGCAAATGGGGTAACTTCAGAACCTGTACCAGAAGTCGTTGTGATACATACTAATTCAGCTTTTTGACCCATTTTAGGGAACTTGTAAATACGTTTACGGATATCCATAAAGCGCATAGATAAGTCTTCAAAATCAGTTTCTGGGTGCTCGTACATAACCCACATGATTTTCGCTGCATCCATCGGTGAACCACCACCAACCGCTAAGATAACATCAGGTTGGTAGCTTGCACATGCTTCAGCACCGGCTTTAACTACTGCTAATGTTGGATCCGCTTCTACTTCATGGAAAACTTCAACTTCCATGCCTTTTTCTTTTAAGATTGAGCGTAGGTCATCGATATAACCGTTGTTGAATAAGAAACGGTCAGTAACGATTAATGCACGTTTTTTACCTTCAAGGTCAGTCATTGCGATTGGTAAACAGCCGCGACGGAAGTAGATAGATTTTGGTAGTTTATGCCATAACATATTTTCTGCTCGCTTAGCTACAATTTTCTTGTTGATAAGGTGCTTAGGACCTACGTTTTCAGAGATAGCGTTACCACCCCAAGAACCACAACCTAACGTTAATGAAGGTGCTAATTCGAAGTTGTAAAGGTCACCGATACCACCTTGAGATGCAGGTGTATTCACAAGAATACGAGCTGTTTTCATCTTGTCGCCGAAGTACGCGATACGCTCTTCGTTGTTATCTTGGTCAGTATAAAGAACTGAAGTATGACCAACACCGCCTATGTCTAATACGATACCCGCTTGACGCACAGCATCTTCAAAGTTTTTCGCTTTGAATAGACCTAATGTTGGAGATAGTTTTTCATGAGCAAATTCGTCATCCCATGAAGCTTCTAAGCCTTCACCGATAAGAATTTTAGTAGAAGTAGGTACTTTAACATTTGCTAGCTCAGCAATTTTGTATGCTGGTTGGCCAACGATTTTAGCGTTAAGTGCGCCATCGATAAGTAATACTTTACGTACTTTATTTGCGTCTTCTTTGCTTAGAACAACCGCGCCGTATTTAGCGAAACGAGCTTTAACTTCGTCGTAGATAGATTCAACAACGATTGCCGCTTGCTCAGAAGCACAGATAACACCGTTATCGAATGTTTTAGACATTAAGATAGAAGAAACAGCACGTTTGATATCAGCAGTTTCGTCGATAACTACAGGAGTGTTACCCGCGCCAACACCGATTGCAGGTTTACCTGAAGAGTAAGCCGCTTTAACCATGCCTGGACCACCAGTAGCAAGGATCATGTTGATATCGTCATGCTTCATTAGGCCGTTTGATAATTCAACAGATGGTTGGTCAATCCAACCAATGATGTCTTTTGGTGCACCAGCTTGAATTGCAGCATCTAATACAACTTTAGCTGCGTAGTTAGTTGCATTTTTAGCGCGTGGGTGTGGTGAGAAGATACAACCATTACGAGTTTTAAGACAGATTAACGCTTTAAAGATTGCCGTTGAAGTAGGGTTTGTCGTTGGAACGATTGCACAAACAATACCTAGTGGTTCAGCAATAGTGATCGTGCCACCTTCATCGTTACGGTCGATGATGCCACACGTTAATTCATCTTTGTATTTATTGTAAATAAACTCAGAAGCAAAGTGGTTTTTGATAACTTTATCTTCCATGATACCCATGCCAGATTCAGTTGCTGCCATTTTTGCTAGTTCAATACGAGCTGTTGAAGCTGCTAGAGATGCTGCACGGAAGATTGCATCAACTTTCTCTTGAGGAAAGTTCGCAAATTCTTTTTGCGCCGCTTTAACGCGTGCTACTAGAGCATCAAGTTCAGCTAAATTAGTTACAGGCATATTGTTTCTCCTAAAAATAAAAATTATAAAAATCGTTAAAAACTATTTAGTAAGGATTTTGCTTTTACATCCTTTCAAGCGATTAAGCTTAACCATTCATTTCTGGTTACCTTGCTTTGCTTACTTAGTAAATTGCTTTCAAAACTGATTATATTCTTTCACAATTTTAAAAGTATTGATTCAGATCAGTTATCGGAAAATATTTACCACTTTCGTCTTACCCCTAACGGGTATCTCAATAAAAAGACCTTTTACATCACATACTTAATACAACTTACGATCCACATCAAAAAGTAGACTAGTAATAAAAGTATCATTTAAGCTGACACTAACTGTAATAAAATTACATATATCAGGTCAAAAATGACAAATTATGGCGAAATCTCCGTGCCACTAAAGAGTAGTATAACTGATAATAAAATCACATCATTTATCACTAAAATAACCTGTTCCAGATCACTTTATGATGAATATTTTACAATTGGGATATAAAGGTAGGCACAGTCATTCCAATCTAGGTGAATATTTGCTCAGAAAATCGTTCAGGAAATTCCCTAAAAACCTAGATAAGGACAAAGTGAGCTAAAATAACTAGTAAAGCTGACTATTTATTAGGTATGCTCGATTTGAGCAAGGTAGAATGCTCAATTATTTAGATTACTATTATAGTAAAGACAATTTATTACGCTTTATTCAAACCGTTCACTTATTGGTAGCTATGAAAAAACAACGTATAAAACATTATCTATATACCATTATTTTTGGTACACATACTAAAGCAGGTAAACGATTTGATATCATGTTGATTATCTTAATCCTCACCTCTCAAGCAACTTTAGTTTTAGATTCTATTAGTTCTATCAATGCTAGTTATGGTCATATACTGTGGCGACTTGAATACACCTTTACTGCAATTTTTACACTTGAATATCTTTTGCGGCTCTATTGCTCACCTAAACCTCGTTCTTATGCCCGTAGTTTTTATGGTGTTATTGATCTACTGGCGATATTACCTACTTATTTAGCTCTGTTTTTCCCTAGTGCCAGTTATATTGCCATTATTCGATTATTACGAGTAATGAGGATCTTTAGAGTATTAAAATTAGTCCGCTATTTACAAGATTCTAATATTCTCTTACGTTCTCTGCTCATGGCTAAAAGAAAAATTTTCATTTTCTTTAGTACGGTTGCAATTCTTGTTTCGGTATTTGGTTCATTGATGTTTGTAATTGAGGGGCCAGAGAATGGTTTTACAAGTATCCCACAAAGCATTTATTGGGCAATAGTGACAATAACAACGGTTGGATATGGTGATTTAGTACCTCATACCGCATTGGGGAAAGCAATAGCATCCATAACAATGTTATTAGGCTATTCTATTTTAGCGGTACCAACGGGCATCATTACTGCAGAGTTAAATCAAGAAATGAATACTCATCGAAATTTAGTTCGCTGCCCTAACTGCTTAAAAAGCGGGCATGAATCGGATTCTATTCATTGCAGGCATTGTGGGGGACAGCTTCCTGAGCCAGAGAGTCGAGTAATCACAAATCACTCATAAGATCGTTGGCTCAGAAAAGAAACGGGGCTATATTATTCAGAATAAAGGGTTACAGTTCCTTGTGATGCGCTATTTACAGTTTCACCCCCGAGGAATTTTGGAGCGGCAATCACTGCAAGTAAAACGAATACAGCGGCAAATGCTGCAAATTTAGTAAGAACCTGTCCTTTGGTTTTTTTCATAATAACGTCTTATAATTTATTAAATTGTCGATAATCTACTTGAGTAAATCCCTATCGACAATATTATAAATTCATTTTGGGAGCAATGTAGCATTTATATTCTTATTGCTGATAATTTAAACATTATAGTTACATTAATCCAAAGAGACATTAACACGCACAATATCTTCTTGCCCTTTAGAGAATTGCTTCTTTAATTCAGCTTTTGATTTAAAGGCAATTTCACCACCTTCTGCCACTGTCATATGTTGTGCATCTTTATTATGTTTCGATTGGTACAGCATCATCGCTTGCATACAAGTGCTTCGTTGCTCAGCAGACAAAGGGGTTCCATTATGCCACTTTCCTGTTTCTACTGCATATTGCAAATTTTGAAACACGTCTGGGGTCATCGATTCTAATAATTTATTTACGTCCATCATTCACTCCATATCTAACGACAAGTAAACGATATCTTTTCATTAATGTTAGTCAACAAAGTGCCGATAAATAAGAGTAATGGATCACACTTCCCTCTTCTATATATAGGATTATCATGTTTTCAACTATTCAAAGATTTTCTTTACTCACTCTGACGACTCTTTTGTTATCAGCATGCTTTGACTCAACCCCTACTACTGAACAGTTATGTGAAGAGCACAAGGGTTTACAATGTAATCAATTAAACATGCATGATGGACAATGCTTACGTCAGCGTGACGCTCTCATTTTAAGCCGTTTTAAAACATTAAAAAGTCAACATGATTTAGATAAACTAAACACGATTAAACTCACTTATAATTATCAACAATGTTTAGGTTCAGCAGCACAAATTGAACCTATTACCGCTAAAGAAGTTAAATCTAAACGCTCAGAAGCTTTATTACATACTTATGATGCAATTGAAGCAATATCACTTGATCTACAAGATTCAAAAGAGCCTAAAGTGCTTTATTATCGTTGGGTAACCGGTGATAAAAACGCATTACGTGAATTTTTACAACTTGAAGGCACTACAAAATTAGAATCAACAGAATTACAATATGCTCTAGCAACTTTCTATACTCAACGAGATGGTAATAAAACAATTTTGATTTTAAATCATGCTCTAGAACTACTTACAGAAGATGATTATGAAAAAAATCTGCACGCTACAGTTATTAAATCTTTAGCAAGTATTAACCACAAAGAAAATAATAAAGAACACGCTTATATCTGGGCGTTAGTTGGGAAAGAGTTTGAACTTCAAGTTGCTTCTGAAAAACAACTGTCTTTGCTGTATAAATTTTCTGCTATAGAAAAAGAAAAATTAGTACAATTCAGTGAAGCTATAACTGAAAGCATCAAGAATCAAAACTTTAAAGCCTCATTACTACCAGCTGAAATAAAATAAAAATTTAGCTTATATCATTAATTAAATGCTCAATTTATTACTGGTATAGCTATGTTCATCAATAATTTATTTAAGTAATGAAGGCCAACGCCATACCTTCATTACTTTCTAATTTCTTTTTTCAATAACTAAATGAAAAGCTACTTCTGTATTTTCATTCCGCTATCACATCGTCATTAAAACTTAAAGAAACTGAATTAACACAAAAACGCTCACCTGTCGTTTTAGGCCCATCATTAAATACATGCCCTAAATGACAATCGCAAGTCCTGCACCTGATCTCAATTCTCTCCATTCCATAACTGCTATCTTTCAAGTAACGAAGCACATCTTTATTAATTGGCGCATCAAAACTTGGCCAACCACAACCTGAATCGTACTTGTTTTCAGATTCAAATAAAATTGTCTGACAGCAAGTGCAGGCATATTTCCCTGTCGATTTATTATGCAATAACTTGCCAGAAAAAGGGGCTTCTGTACCTTGTTTTCTACAAATATCAAACTCTTCTTGTGTTAAACGCCCTTGCCAATCTTCTTCTGTTAATTCTGAAAAGGGTTTTGATCTATTCATTTGAAATTCTACCTCTTAAGACTTATTTAAATTAAACCTTGCTTATACTCACCTTTGTAGCACATACTTTGCCAAAGTAATTTTACACCAACCGCGAAAAATGTGATTGACAGTTATGTCACTATTTTTCACAAAATGTCATTAAGGTTATTAAGTAACCAACATTTCTATAAATTACGTAAGAATTTTTCTTAATGTTAACAGAATATGGTCTATTTTTTGATTTTAAACAATATAATTGGCATTTTCGCTTGCAGGTTGGCTCAGGATTTTGTAATTTTACTACCAGTTAATTTAAACCTGAAAATCAAATTTAAGTTGTGGAGCAACATATAATGACTATCAAAGTAGGTATTAACGGTTTTGGCCGTATTGGACGTTTTGTTTTCCGTGCATCTGTAGAGCGCAACGACATCGAAGTTGTTGGTATTAACGATCTTATCGACGTTGAATACATGGCTTACATGCTTAAGTACGACTCAACTCACGGTCGTTTCAACGGTACTGTTGAAGTAGTAGACGGTAACCTAGTAGTTAACGGTAACACTGTACGTGTAACTGCTGAACGTAACCCAGAAGATCTTAAGTGGGATGCAATCAACGTTGACGTTGTTGCTGAAGCTACTGGTCTTTTCCTTACTGACGAAACTGCTCGTAAACACATCACAGCTGGCGCTAAGAAAGTAGTTCTTACTGGTCCTTCTGGTGACGTACCAATGTTCGTTATGGGCGTTAACGCTGCAGATTACGCTGGTCAAGATATCGTTTCTAACGCTTCTTGTACTACTAACTGTCTTGCACCTATCGCTAAAGTACTTAACGACAAGTGGGGCATTGAATCTGGTCTTATGACTACAGTTCACGCAACTACAGCAACTCAAAAAACTGTAGATGGTCCTTCTGCGAAAGACTGGCGTGGTGGCCGTGGTGCTTCTCAAAACATCATCCCATCTTCAACTGGTGCAGCTAAAGCAGTAGGTAAAGTAATTCCTGAGCTTAACGGCCTTCTAACTGGTATGGCTTTCCGCGTACCAACTGCAAACGTTTCTGTTGTTGACCTTACAGTTAACCTAAAAACTGCTGCAACTTACGAAGAAATCTGTGCTGAAATGAAGCGTGCTTCTGAAAACGAATACGCTGGCGTTCTAGGTTACACAGACGAAGCTGTTGTTTCTCAAGACTTCATCGGCGAAACACAAACTTCAGTATTTGATGCTGCAGCTGGTGTTGCTCTAACTGACAAATTCGTTAAGCTTGTATCTTGGTACGACAACGAAATCGGTTACTCAAACAAAGTTCTTGACCTAATCGCTCACGTTTCTAAGTAAGCATTAGTTTAGACTTTCTTTGAAAGCTAACTTAAAAGGTTTTAGTATCTTTTAAGAATGAAAGGCGACTTAATTGTCGCCTTTTTTGTATCTGTAATTTAATACCATTCCATAAGTACCTATTCTTTTGCTAGACCAATTCAACAATTACTATCTAAAAAAGAATACGTATTTACTATTTTAGGAGTTACCTATGAATCTTACTCACCTTCCAACCATCAGTGTGTTATCTGATTGCGTTACCATTACTCAATTAGACGATGTAAAAGTAGTTCGCATACTTCATGAGAAAGCAGAGGCCGCAATTTCATTACACGGTGGCCATGTATTATCTTTCACTCCAAAAGGACAAGACGACCTAATTTGGATGAGCAAAGACGCTATTTTTAACCCTGATAAAGCAATTCGTGGTGGCGTACCTGTATGTTGGCCTTGGTTTGGTCGTATCGCAAACCCAGCACACGGTTTTGCTCGTAATAGCACTTGGACATTAGTAGAGCATCGTGAAAACGAAAATGGCGTTATGGTCGTTCTTGGATTAGAAACGTCTGAAGAAACCAAAGCTATTTGGCCATGTGAGTTTGAAGCACGATTAACAGTAGAAATTGGCGATCAGTTAACGATTACTCTTAATGCGAAAAACACAGATAATAAAGCGTGGAACTGCTCAGGTGCATTACACACGTATCTAAATGTTGCTGATATTAACACGACAACAATTACCGGTATGGGATCTAGCTATATTGATGGCTTACTGGAAGGGAAAGTATGTTCGGGCGGTGATACATTATCGATTGATGCGGCTGTTGACCGTGTCTATACCCAACCACAAGAGACAATTACAGTATCAGACACGCAACGTAGCTTATCTGTCACTAATGCGGGTCACAATGCGGCTGTTATCTGGAATCCTTGGATTGAAGGTGCAGAGTCTATGGATGACATGAATAATGATGGTTACCAAACCATGGTGTGTGTTGAATCTACTTATCATGCGACAAGTCTTGACGTTGCTAAAGTAATTCAACCTAATGAATCATTTACATTAAGTACAACAATCACAGCTTAATTATTTGATTCTAAAAAAACGGAAGCTCCTAGGCTTCCGTTTTTATTTCATCTATTTTTAGCTTAGCTATTTTTTATAAATAAGCACCCACAAAAATTATCTTTCCCAGTACGACTCTTCTAATGAATCTTCACGCTCTGGTAAACCACGAGATAAACGTGGTGAATGTTGTGCTAATACTTCAAAGCTTACACGGTTTGAATACTTACATACTTGAGAAAAAGACGAATATGTTAAGTAAGAGTGTTGGTGCTTGCTTGAATTCGGTACGTTGTTACGATGATAATGGTTTGCAGCCATATCATGCAGTAATGCAGATAAAGCACCATCTCCAGCGCCATTAGTATTCTTGATTTTCTCTGGGCCACCCATATAAGGGGCAATGTGCGAGTAAACCTTAATTGGATTTTCACAACTGTCTTTAATCGCTGGGCGACTAAACTCATATTGGTTAAATTCAGCAATCGAACCTGGAAGCAATGGTAATGATGTTTCGCGCTTAGCTTCTTCTTCTGTATAACCAGCCATATATAGCCCTACAGGCCCTGCTGTACAAAGAACTAAATCAACCCATTCAAGTGCCTTATCAGCAGCTTGTAGAGGATCTGTCGCACCAGTCAACGCTTCACCTTCCTCTTCATTCATTGCAACAACCGATACATGATCGTTTAGGAAATCACGCCAGTATTGAGGGTCATCCTGAACCACAAATTTAGTACCCATGGTTAATACTACTGGTACGTCATGCTTTTTCGCGTACTCTATCGCTTGCATCGTCGCCGCTGGCATTGGGTCGCCATCTTTACAACGAACTAGATAAGCAGTCAGTACTAATGCTGAGGCATTTTTAAATATTTTCTCTGGAATGCTTTCTGCACGAAGTTGGTTCATGTCACCTTCGCTGATCGCAAACGTACGCTCACCATCTTGACTAATAAGTGCAAAACAACGACCAATAGCACCAGAAACAGGTTGCAGGTAATTTAAATCCATTCGACTAGACGTATTACAAAGATAGCGATAAGAGTAGCTACCAATGTGAATATCTTCACTCATAACCCCTAGTAATGTTGACTTGTCATCAGCCAATACTGAATAGTTATGAAGTGTATTACCAATTGTACCACCAGCAAATTCATTGGTGATCATGTTGTTATCTTTAAGCTCGTTATAAAGCATTTCCGCTTTATCATTATCGATAACCAGTGAGTGTCCTTTACTCAAGTCATATTTTTCAATAAAAGCATCATCCACTTTCGCTTCAATATCCACTAACGTTTGGTCAATACCAATAATATGAGTACGTGACATTTTTTTAGCTTCTTGAGCTTGGCTAACTAATGGATCACGAGCGTGAACAGGAAAATAATGCTTAGATTTACGCTGACCTGGAAATTTCATAAAATAATCATTCAACTGGCTAATGGAAGAAGTGCGAAGTTTAGCCGCTCAATAGTTTTGCCGCAACTACTGATATTAATCACGGCCAAAGGCAAACGTTTGCTAACTCTATTTGTTTATAGCTCTAGCCTTAGAGCCTCAATTCATGATAATTTATGGACGTATTTTTTAAAGGTAACTACCATGACAACTGAACTAATTAGCTACGATGACGTAATCGAAGTCGCTTACGATATTTTTCTTGAAATGGCTCAAGATAATCTTGAACCTGCTGACGTTGCACTATTCACTCTGCAATTTGATGATCGCGGTGCTGCTGAAGTCGTTGATACTCGTGATGACTGGGCTGAACACGTTGGTTTTGAGGTTGATGGTGAAGTATATGCAGAAGTTCTAATTGGCTTAGTCAATGAAGAATCTGATGTTTTAGATGATGTCTTTGCTCGTATGCTAATAAGTCGTGATCCTGAACACAAGTTCTGCCACATGTTATGGAAGCGTGATTAATTTCACCAACCTTACCATTTCATACTAAGGAGCATCTATTTGCTCCTTTTTTATTGCTCTTTCTAATTGAATATCTCACTTAGTACCCCCATTATTTCTTTATGCTCACAAACTGCTGATAGCAGAAAATAATAAAGGAATACCATGACTCAATTTCAATCTCGATGCCCATCGTGTAATGGACTCAATCGCCTTCCTATTGAACGTATTAATGACACGGCTACGTGTGGTCGCTGTAAAGAGCAACTATTAGATGGAAAACCACTAGAAGGAACATCTGATAATCTTGCCGCTTTAATGAATAGTGATAAACCTGTTGTTATCGACTTCTGGGCCCCGTGGTGTAACCCGTGTGTTGGATTCTCTCCAGTATTTGAAGACGTTGCTGCTGAACGTAATGGCCAAGTTCGTTGTGTAAAAGTAAATACTGAAGCTCAACAACAAATTGCTGCACAATATCAAATCCGTTCTATCCCTACGATTATGGTATTTAAGAACGGTCAACGTGTAGATATGATTAATGGTGCATTACCAAAAGGTCAATTTGATCAGTGGCTAAATCAAGCACTGCTTAAATAAGCTATAAATAATTTAAACAACAGACAAACAAAAGCCGCTTTATGACTTAACATAAAGCGGCTTTTTAGTGTTTATCTAGTCTATGTTATAGAACAGATTAACCGATGAACTCTACACCGTTCATGTACTTACGTAGTACTTCAGGGATAGCAATCTTACCATCAGCTTGTTGGAAGTTCTCTAAGATCGCAACCATTGTACGACCTACAGCAAGACCTGAACCGTTCAGTGTGTGAACTAATTCTGGTTTTTTCTCGCCTTGACGACGGAAACGCGCTTGCATACGACGAGCTTGGAAATCCCACATGTTTGAACAAGAAGAGATCTCACGGTACGTTTCTTGTGCTGGAACCCATACTTCTAAATCGTAAGTTTTACGAGAACCGAAGCCCATATCACCAGTACAAAGAACTACTTTACGGTAAGGAAGTTCTAGTAGTTGAAGTACTTTCTCAGCATGACCTGTTAGTTCTTCAAGAGCTGCCATTGAATCTTCAGGTTTCGTGATTTGAACTAATTCAACTTTGTCGAATTGGTGCATACGAATAAGACCACGAGTATCACGACCGTAAGAACCCGCTTCAGAACGGAAACACGGTGTATGAGCCGTCATTTTCAGAGGCAAGTCAGCTTCTTCAGTAATGGTATCGCGTACCATGTTTGTTACTGGTACTTCAGCTGTTGGGATAAGTGATAGCATCTTAAGAGGAACATCACTTACTTGCTCTGTTAATGGGCTTGTGTGGAATAGATCTTCACCAAATTTAGGTAATTGGCCAGTGCCGTATAGGCTATCGTGGTTAACTAAGTATGGTACGTACATTTCCATGTAGCCATGTTCTTCTGTATGAAGATCAAGCATGAACTGCGCAAGTGCACGATGAAGACGTGCAAACTGACCTTTCATTACGATAAAACGAGAGCCTGAAATTTTAACAGCACTTGCAAAATCAAGACCGTCAGCAAGCTCACCAAGAGCTACATGATCTTTAACTTCAAAATCATACGCTAGCGGTGTACCCCAACGTAACACTTCTACGTTTTCTTCTTCATCTTTACCATAAGGCACAGAATCATCAGGAAGGTTAGGTACAGACAATGCGATTGTGTCGATCTGTTGCAGAAGATCAGCAAGTACAACTTTTGCTTCATCTAATTCAGAACCTAGGTTTGCAACGTCAGCCATGATGCGCTCGGCTTCTTCGTGATCACCCTTCGCTTTTGCTTGACCAATGGACTTCGAACGGGAATTACGCTGCGCTTGAAGCTCTTCAGTTTTAACCTGAAGGGACTTACGTTGTTCTTCAAGGTTGCGAAGTGTCTCTACGTCTAGCTTAAAGCCACGACGTGCCAGTTTCTCTGCTGTTTCATCCAGCTCTGTACGAAGTAATTTTGAATCAAGCATTTGTAATCCTATGCCTTATGGTCATTGTGTGTTCAAAGTAAACGAACTCACTTAATAATAAAATTTTGTGCAATTTTTAATTCTAAATTGCGATTTGAATAAGATACCGAAAATGCCCTTTTATTGGTAGCGTTTTAAGGTACTGTTTTGATCTAATTTAGCTAAATACTCTAGCTTTTCGCTAATTTTGGTTTCTAGACCACGTTTTGTAGGAAAGTAATACTTACGATCTTGCATTTCTGGTGGAAAATAGTTCTCACCTGATGCATATGCATTTGGCTCGTCATGAGCATAACGATAGTCAGCCCCATACCCCATATCTTTCATTAATGAGGTTGGCGCATTACGTAAATGATTAGGCACATCGTAATCTGGTGAGTTAATGGCATCCATTTGAGCTTGTTTCCATGCCGTATAAACCGCATTACTTTTTGGTGCACACGCTAAATATACCACCGCTTGGGCAATTGCTCTTTCCCCTTCTGCCGGACCAATTCGCGTAAAACAATCCCACGCATTCATCGCAATTTCCATCGCACGAGGATCGGCATTACCGATATCTTCAGAAGCAATAGCTAATAAACGACGTGCAACATAAAGTGGATCACCACCTGCGGCAATAATACGCGCAGTCCAATATAAAGCTGCATCAGGATTAGAACCACGAATTGATTTATGAACGGCTGAGATTAAGTCGTACCACATATCCCCTTTATTATCGAAACGCGCCAGTTTTTCACCAGCAACTTCCGCTAATAAAGGCAAGTCCACCACTTTCTTACCTTCGTGATCTTCTTCTGCCATATCATGCAGAAGCTCAAGATAATTGAGTGACATACGAGCATCACCCGATACTAAATCGGCCAATTGCAGCTTCACATCATCAGGAATAATAAAATTATCATCATTTAAACCACGATTTTTATCAGTTAGTGCTTGATCGATAACGTGTACAATATCTTGTTTTTCTAATGATTTTAATTTGTAAACTCGTGCACGTGATAACAATGCGTTATTGAGTTCAAAAGAAGGGTTTTCTGTTGTCGCACCAATAAAGGTAATCGTACCGTCTTCAATGTGCGGTAGAAAAGCATCTTGCTGGCTTTTATTGAAGCGATGGACCTCATCCACAAACATGATGGTTCTTCGGCCTGTGGTTTGATTCTCTTTCGCTTTTTCTATTGCAGCACGAATGTCTTTTACACCAGAAGTGACCGCCGATACTCGTTCAACTTCTGCATTGGTGTAATTAGCAGCCACTTCCGCTAATGTTGTTTTACCCGTACCTGGAGGTCCCCATAAAATCATAGAGTGGATCTGACCAGCCTCAAGTGCACGACGTAACGGTTTACCAACACCTAATAAGTGCTGTTGACCAATGTATTGCTCAATATTTTGAGGGCGCATTCTAGCAGCAAGGGGACGAAAATCGTCCCCTGCTGAAAAATCTAAACTGAAGTTACTCACGTTTATCCTTTATCTTTCATTAGCGTTGGTCATCAATATCAACACCTGCTGGCACAGTAAAACTAAAATTACTTTGTGCTGGTTTTTTCGCTTCAAATTTCGTAAAGCTAAAGTCACTACGTTGTCCGTCTTGCTCTACAACAGAGAACCCGGTGACATTACCTGATGGCTGTATATTCACAATAAAGTCGCTTTTTACTGCTGAATCAGACTTTGGAGACACCGTAAACGCATCACCATTTTGTGTCACAGAATAATTATTCCAATCAGAAGACTTATTACGTGTCAGTAATACAAATGGGGTCTGTGTCGTTGCTTTTTCAAGTCCCATCAAGGTCACTTGTTCAACAAATGGATTGTAATACCATAGTGTTTCGCCATCAGTGACCAATAAATTCTCATCGGGAGTTTGAGTATGCCAACGAAACAAGTTAGGACGTAGGATTTTTACATCCCCTTCCCCTTGCATTAATACGTCCCCTTCAGGACTCACTACTTTTTGAGTAAATACCGCTTCAAAGCCAGCATTTTGATTTAAACGCTCAGTTAATTCACTTTGAGGAGATGCCAACGCTGCAGCGCTAAATACGCCAGAACTTAACAAACACAGAGAAACTAAAAATTTTTTCATCAATAATTTTCACTTATCTAAATAGAAATAATGCCAATACCATTAATCGCCACTGCCTACTGGAGGTGGGGCTATCACTTCACGGTTACCATTATGGCCCGGAGTACTTACGATTCCATGCGCCTCTAATTGCTCAACAATACGAGCAGCACGGTTATAACCAATCCTAAATTGACGTTGAACTCCAGATACTGAGCCTCTTCGAGAGGTCGTTACAAACTCAACCACTTGGTCGAACAATTGATCAAGCTCTTCTGCATTATCCGATTTTTCACCTGGTAGCAATGATTCTGCACCTTGTTCACTCTTGGTAATTGCTTCAATGTAATTTGGACGACCACGAGCTTTCCAATCATTCACTACGGCATGCACATCATCGTCCGATGCAAACGCACCATGAACACGAACCGTATGGTTAGAGCCTGGAGCTAAATACAGCATATCACCCATACCTAGTAGTGATTCAGCACCACCTTGATCAAGAATCGTTCTTGAATCTGTTTTGGTTGATACAGTAAAGGCAACACGTGTTGGAATGTTAGCTTTAATTAACCCCGTAATTACATCTACCGATGGACGCTGTGTTGCAAGGATCAAGTGAATACCCGCAGCACGAGCTTTTTGAGCTAATCGTGCAATCAGTTCTTCTACTTTTTTACCAACAACCATCATCAAATCAGCAAATTCATCAACAATAACAATGATAGAAGGTAGTTTCTCTAACAATGGTGGCATTTCATCCATGCTATCACCCGGTTTCCATAATGGGTCATGAATTGGATGTCCTGCTGCTGCGGCCATTTTCAATTTATCATTAAAGCCTTGTAGGTTACGAACCCCTAACGCTGACATTAATTTATAACGACGTTCCATTTCACCAACACACCAACGCAATGCATTACCTGCGTCTTTCATGTCAGTTACAACTTCAGTTAATAGATGTGGGATTCCTTCATAGATAGAAAGTTCCAACATTTTTGGATCGATCATGATAAAACGTACATCTTCTGGTGTTGCTTTATAGAGCACACTCAAAATCATGACATTTACACCCACAGATTTACCAGAACCAGTAGTACCAGCAACCAGTACGTGAGGCATTTTTGCTAAATCAGCAATAACCGCTTCACCTGCAATATCAAGCCCCATAACGACAGTTGTTGGCGATTTTGCATTAATAAAGGTTTCACTGCCTACAACATCAGAAAAGAAAACGGTTTGACGATTAAAGTTAGGAAGTTCAAGACCTACATAAGGTTTACCAGGAATAACTTCAACAACACGTACAGCCATCGCAGATAAAGAACGCGCTAAATCCGTTGCTAGTCCTGAAATTCGGCTTACTTTAACTCCTGGAGCTAAATCCAATTCAAAACGTGTAATTACCGGACCTGGGAAAATATCGACTACTCTTGCTTTAATTTTATAATCGGCTAACTTCGCCTCAACTAAACGAGCGGTTCGCTCTAGTGATTCACGTGACTCTAATTCTTCACGAGTATCTGGAGCATACAATAAATCCAACGTCGGCATCGGAGAGGTCGGTTTTGGTAAATTCGCCTCAGATTGAACTAAAAATGGATTCTGTAATGCGGCTTTCGTTGCTTTTTCTTTCGCCACCAATGCTTGGAAAGCGGCAATATCAGCATCACTATGTGTCGGTAACTCTTCGGCAGGTACAAGTTCTTCAGATACTAGTTCCTCAGCAGTCACCTCTTCAAATATATCATTAGCTTCAATATTTAAAGAACTCTCAGTGTCACTCTCTTCTGCAATGGCACTAAATGCTGGCAACTCATCATCATCTAAAGAAAAAGGCTCTTGTGCTAATAGTGGCTCTTCATTTATCACCACTTCTTCTATTGGTTCAAGCTGAGTTGAGAATGCTTCATTCATTTCAACTTCAGTATTAGTGCTAACTTCTAAATCAGCATCTGAATCTAGATCGTTATTCTCTTGAACCAAAAAGGTGCGTTCTTCTTCAAGTTGCCAAAGTTTTGGTTCATTCGTAAGCTCTTCTTCTAATTGCTCATCTGTAGATTGAGCAAGAATTTCATGATTATCATGATTATTTTGTACAATAATAGGCTCTTCAGGCATTGATAAAAACGGTGCTGTTTTTTCAGCATTATCTAAATTTAAAAGCGGATCTTTTTCTTGTGCTTCACTTTCTAATTCAGCTATCGTTGCCTCACTACACGTTACTAAACTAATACCATCATCTAAGTCTTCAGGATCATCCATTCCGTCTAATAACTCAGAAACTGTTGGTTTATTTGCTAAATCAAATTCTGTTGCAGTTTCCACTAATTCAGATGTCACTAACACTTCACTACTATCAATACCAGCCATGATCTCAACATTAGTAACTGACTCTTCTTCAGTAACTTTAACCTCTTGCTTCAAAGTATCAGGTGTCGATGGAGAGAAAAGTGGATCATCAAACAACTCTAGAGAATTATCGTGTTCATAAGTACTTTCATTTCCAAGCCCCAACGCTTCTTGAGATGAGATTTTAGGCGTTTCAAAAGGGTCTATATCTACAATTTGCTCTTCTTTAATAGAAGTAAATGAGGGGGTATCAAGCAGCGTTTTTTCTGATTCGTCTATATTAATGTCATCTTCTACTTGATATGTTTCATCTTCTGTCTTTCTCATTTTATTAACAATAATTCGAATGCACTCTAAAACGAATCCACCTAAATTATCCACAATAGTAAGCCAAGATAGCCCTGTAAATAATGTTAAGCCAGCCCCCCATAGGAACATAAAGATAAGTGTTGAACCTAATAAATTCAAAGTCGGAGTTGTAATGCTAGTCAAAACATCGCCAACGACACCGCCAGATGAGAAATACCAAAGATCATCAAAGCTAGTATCAGCGAGAGCGCAACTGGTAAAGAATAAAATTAGTAAACCAAGAATACGGCTACCAACAATCATTAAGTCAAGTTCTGCTTTTTCTACTGGTTTTTCTTTTTTTCTAAAAACTAACCAAGTGCAGCCCATTAAAATCACAGGTAACAGATAAGCAAGTGAACCAAAAGCAAAAAATAACGTATCTGCTATCCAAGCCCCCAAAGAGCCCCCTGCATTTTCAACCTTTCCACTCCATGACGTTTGGGTCCATGCTGGATCCGCAGGATTAAAGCTAAGCAAAGAAACGGTAATAAAAATGGTTGCTAATAAACCAACAATAAACAACGCTTCTTGTAAGCGCTGATTACCATTTAAACGTTCTTTTTCTGGCTCAATAACCGACTCAACTTTTAAAGTGGTGAGTTGTTTTTTTCGTTCTGATATTTTTTCTTTAATCTTGGTAAACAAAATACTATCCAATGCTACTGTACTTAGATTTAGTCATCCCTCTTTAATACAGTCGTATATTCAGAAGGCACAGTAAGAGTAGATCACTAAATCTTTATAAATTAAAAACAAGTCGAGCGGCATAATGCCGCTCGTCATTGCTTAAAGGCCTAAACAGGTAAAATATACCTAAAAACCTTTAAGCTCTTCAAGATTATACAAATTAAAAACAAAATATTCTAATTTTCAACCTTGATTCAATTAGCGAGTTTTAATCACTAAATGATTAGTTTGTTTTACCTCTTCCATAACAACGTAAGTACGTGTGTCATTTACCCCAGGAAGACGTAATAGTGTATCACCAAGTAATCGACGATAAGCACTCATATCTGATACTCGAGTCTTTAAAAGATAATCAAAATCACCAGATACAAGGTGACACTCTTGAATATCATCTAATAACTGTACCGCTGTATTAAATTGCTCAAATACATCCGGCGCACCACGATTAAGCGTTATCTCAACAAATACTAATAATGATGCATCAAGATATTGTGGATTCAACAAGGCTGTATAGCCATTGATGTACCCTTGACGTTCTAAACGACGAACGCGTTCTAAACATGGAGTAGGCGATAAACCCACTCGCTTAGATAATTCAACATTAGAAATCCGCCCATCTTTTTGAAGCTCATTTAAAATATTGCGATCGATACGATCCAGTTCCTTGGATGGTTTCTTATTATCTACCATTTTTTATTCCACCTTATTACTTCCTTGCAAAAAAATATACTACAACTTTTTAATATTTAGCATCAAATTCTGCCAATTACAATCTATACTAGATTAAAGTTCGAAACAAAAACCCTACAAGCAGTCAAAATAACTATAACACAAAAGGAAATCAGGATGATCATTGGCGTACCTAAAGAAATAAAAAATCATGAATACCGCGTTGGTATGATCCCAGCGAGTGTTCGAGAATTAATATCTCATGGCCATAACGTTTTTGTCGAAACAAAAGCCGGTTCTGGCATTGGTTTTACTGACGATGATTATATCGCAGTAGGCGCATCCATACTTCCTACAGCTGAAGACGTTTTCGCTCAAGCTGACATGATAGTAAAAGTTAAAGAGCCGCAAGCTGTTGAGCGTGCAATGCTACGTGAAGGGCAAATTTTATTCACGTATTTACATCTTGCACCAGATTTTCCACAAACAGAAGACCTAATTAAGAGCAAAGCTGTCTGCATCGCATATGAGACTGTAACAGATTATATGGGTAGACTGCCACTATTAGCACCAATGTCTGAAGTTGCAGGCCGTATGTCTATTCAAGCAGGTGCTCAAACTCTTGAAAAATCAAACGGTGGTCGTGGTCTACTTCTTGGTGGCGTACCAGGTGTTGAACCAGCAAAAGTTGTTGTTGTTGGTGGCGGTGTTGTGGGTGCAAATGCTGCACGTATGGCTGTTGGCATGCGTGCTGATGTAACGATTTTAGATCGCAACATTGATACTCTTCGCTCTCTTGATGAAGAGTTCCAAGGTCGTGCTAAGGTAGTTTATTCTACGGTTGACGCGATTGAAAAGCACGTATTAGAAGCTGACCTAGTTATTGGTGCTGTACTTATTCCTGGTGCAGCAGCTCCAAAATTAATTACAGCAGATCACATTAAGCGCATGAAACCAGGCGCGGCTGTTGTTGATGTTGCTATAGACCAAGGCGGTTGTTTTGAAACCTCTCATGCAACAACACACGCTGATCCTACTTACATCGTAGATGAAGTGGTTCACTACTGTGTTGCTAACATGCCAGGTGCTGTTGCACGTACTTCAACATTTGCTCTAAATAATGCAACACTTCCTTACATTATTAAACTAGCGGATAAAGGCTATAAAGCAGCACTTCTTGAAGATAAAGGCTTCCTAGATGGCTTAAACGTTATTCACGGTAAAGTGACTTGTAAAGAAGTAGCAGAAAGCTTTGATTTAGAATATGTTGCACCAGAAGCAGCACTAACTGCTTAAAAGACATATCCTATAACAAAATCATTTGAGGGCACCCACTGTGGTGCCCTTTCTTTACTGCAATAAATTCCATACAATCACCTTAATCACTAAGGATGATGAACACACCCTTGTCGTTCCCACCTTAGTTTCCTGTTTTTTTTGATTTTAGCTCGGAGATCCTATGAGCAACGTTAAGCATTCTAAATTATTGATCCTTGGTTCTGGCCCTGCTGGTTATACTGCTGCTGTATATGCTGCACGAGCAAACCTAAATCCTGTAATGATCACAGGTATGCAGCAAGGTGGACAATTAACTACAACGACAGAAGTTGAAAACTGGCCAGGCGGCGCTGCGGATATGACAGGCCCAGGTTTAATGGAAGAGATGAAAGCACACGCTGAACGTTTCAATACTGAAATGATTTTTGATCATATTAACGAAACTGATTTCAGTCAGCGTCCTTTCCGTTTAAAAGGCGATTCTGCTGAATATACCTGTGATGCTTTAATCATCTCAACAGGCGCTTCAGCTAAATACCTAGGCTTAGAATCTGAAGAAGCATTTAAAGGCCGTGGCGTTTCTGCTTGTGCTACGTGTGACGGTTTCTTCTATCGTAATCAAAAAGTTGCGGTTGTTGGCGGCGGTAATACTGCTGTTGAAGAAGCACTGTACTTATCAAACATCGCCGCTGAAGTGCATTTGATTCACCGTCGCGATACCTTCCGTTCTGAAAAAATCCTAATCGACCGTTTAATGGATAAAGTTGAAAACGGCAACATCATCCTACATACCGATCGTACGCTAGATGAAGTACTAGGTGATGAGATGGGTGTTACAGGCGTAAGATTAAAAGACACAAAATCAGACGCAACCGAAGACTTAGAAGTCATGGGCGCATTCATTGCTATTGGTCATCAACCAAATACCGCTATTTTCAATGGTCAACTTGATATGGAGAATGGCTACATTAAGGTAAAATCAGGCCTTGAAGGCAATGCGACTCAAACTAGTATTGAAGGTATCTTCGCTGCGGGAGACGTTATGGACCATAATTATCGCCAAGCAATTACCTCTGCTGGTACAGGTTGTATGGCAGCATTAGATGCTGAGCGCTTTTTAGATGCGTTAGAAGCAAAAGAAAGTTAAACTATCCCCTAGTTAACGTTAAGCCCGAAGTAAACACTTCGGGTTTCTTTTGCTCACCTTATTTTACTGATGTACATATGGTTTCTTATATTCTAATTATTAAAATAGATACTGTACGTATGTAAAATAATACAAAACGTAAGCCTTCAATATTATGGATAAAAAACAACAACGTGAGTTAGGACAATGGCTCAAAGGCCAAAGTAAACTTGCAAAAAAATGGCTAACCCTCTCTATCGGGCTTGGCTTTCTTTCTAGTATTTTTCTTATAGTACAAGCTGCATTACTTGCCGATATATTACATCAGCTGATTATTGAACAAGTTGATAAGTATGAACTCATTTCCCACTTTATCGCTATTCTCGCTATTGTTGCTATTCGAGCAATTTGTAGTTGGGGCCGTGAGATTGCTGGCTATCGATGCGGTGAATATGTACGTGTACATATCCGTCAATTGGTAATGGATAAACTTCAAGAGTTAGGCCCTGCCTATATAAAAGGGAAACCTGCAGGTACATGGGCAACCTTGTTACTCGAACAAGTAGAAGACATGCAAGATTTCTTCTCTCGCTATCTGCCACAAATGTCTTTGTCCGTATTAATTCCTTTTGCCATCTTGATTGTCGTCTTCCCACAAAACTGGGCAGCCGGTTTAGTGTTCTTATTAACCGCGCCATTGGTTCCATTATTTATGGCACTGGTTGGTATGGGTGCTGCTGACGCTAACCGCCGTAACTTTAAAGCGCTACAACGTTTGTCAGGCCATTTTTATGATCGCCTACAATCGATGACGACGATCCGTTTATTCAATAAAACAGCTCAAGAAACCGAGCATTTGCACGGCGCTTCTGAAATCTTCCGTAAACGCACTATGGAAGTATTAAGACTGGCTTTCTTATCTTCTGCGGTATTAGAGTTTTTTACTTCAATTTCAATTGCTATCGTAGCGGTTTACTTTGGTTTCACCTTTATTGGTGAATTAGACTTTGGCCATTACGGAACCACAGTTACGCTATTTACTGGTTTATTTATTCTTATTCTTGCGCCAGAGTTTTATCAACCACTGCGAGATTTAGGGACTTTTTACCATGCAAAAGCACAAGCTGTTGGCGCTGCTGAATCTCTTGTTGAGTTTTTAAATACTGACACTAATGCTCAAACTAATGGCACTAAAAAAGTGTCTGATTCCACCACGCTTGATATTCAAGTTACCGATCTGATTGTGACTACGCACGATGATAAAACGTTATTAGGCCCTATCAGTTTTCATCTCTTTGAAGGTTCTCAAACTGCCTTAGTCGGCCCAAGTGGTGCGGGTAAAACTAGCCTAATTAATGCCATATTAGGTTTCTTGCCTTATCAAGGCAGCATTAAGATTAATGGCATAGAGCTATCTGAGTTAGATAAAAAACAGTGGTATCAAGAAATTAATTGGGTTGGACAAAACCCTACCTTAGTTCATGGCACCATCGAAGAAAACATCACCTTAGGTAAGCAAGAGATCACAAAAGAACAACTTGATTCAGTAAGCCAACAAGCCTTTGCTAATGAATTTATTGATGATCTTGGTTATCAGCATGCTATTTCAGATCGCTCTGGTGGTTTATCTGTTGGGCAGGCTCAACGTTTAGCGTTAGCTCGTGCGCTATTACAACAAGGTCGCTTATGGATTTTAGATGAGCCAACCGCTAGCCTTGATGCAAAAAGTGAACGTCTGGTAATGAAGAGCTTAAATGAAGCGACTCAAGGACTAACCACCTTAATGATCAGCCATCGTTTAGATCAACTTCATGCGATGGACACCATTTTAGTTATGGATAAAGGTCAAGTGGTTCAATCTGGTTCATTTGATGAAATTAAAGACTCCGGCTTATTTGCAACCATGCTTGCCGCAAAACAACCAAAGCAAGGTGATCTTGATGCGTGATTTACTGCCTTACATTAAATTATACAAAAAACATTGGTTCGGCCTAACACTAGGTATGTTACTTAGCTTTGCAACCTTATTTGCATCTATCGGCTTATTGACTATTTCAGGCTGGTTTATTTCAGCCTCAGCTATCGCTGGTTTAACCATTGCTCGTGAAACGTTTAACTACATGCTTCCTGCGGGAGCGGTACGTGGTTTCTCTATCGGCCGAACCGCTGGTCGTTGGGGAGAACGAGTCGTTAGCCACAATGCTACTTTTAAATTACTGACTGAATTACGTATTTTCTTCTTTAAAAAGCTAATACCGTTAATTCCTGGTCGTTTTTCAAAGCTGCGTGATGCCGACTTATTAAACCGCCTCGTTGCCGATGTCGATGCCATGGACCATGTCTATCTGCGTCTTATCAGCCCAATTATTGTTGGTACACTAGGTATTATCGGACTAACCGCTTTTCTTGCGTGGTTTGATCTCACTATTGGCCTTACTCTTGGCGCGATTCTATTTTCTCTACTGCTTATCTGGCCAACGCTTTTCTATAAGTTAGGCAAGCAAAATGGCGCAGATCTTACTCAAAATAAAGCCACATTGAGAATTAAAACCTTAGACTGGCTTCAAGGTAATGCTGAACTGCGTATCTTTGGTGCAGAAGAGCAATATCACCAACGAATTCTTGATGCTCAAGTCGCGCTGTTATCTAATCAACGTCACATGGCAACATTGACCGGTTTAGCCAATGGATTATTATTATTAGCTAACGGATGGACACTGCTATTAATGCTGTGGATCTCTGCAGATGGTATTGCAGGCATGACACCGGATCCAATGGTAGCTATGGTTGCCTTTGCAACAATGGCAAGTTTTGAATTATTAATGCCAATTGCAGGCGCTTTCCAATATTTAGGCCAGACATTAAGCTCTGCTCGTCGCTTAAATGAAATCATCACCGCTGAACCAGATACCGTCTTTGATGAAAATGGCGTGACTCAAGAGATAAAAGGTAACTTAACCATCTCTGATGTGAGTTACCAATATCTTGATGCAGATACAGATACAGATGCAATCACACACGTATCATTAGATTTACTTGCAGGTCAAAAAATGGCGATTGTGGGTCAAACAGGCTCAGGTAAATCAACCTTATTGCAATTGTTGACTCGTCAGTGGGACCCTAAATCAGGCTCTATTGCCATTGATGGTGTCCAACTACCTAAGTGGAAAGAATCAAGCCTACGCAGCGCAATGTCTGTTGTTAGTCAACGTGTTGATATTCTTAATGGCTCGTTAAGAGATAACCTTTTACTCGCAAACGATGAAGCAAGTGATGAATTATTAACCCAAACGCTAAATAAGGTCGGCCTAGGCGATCTTACTGCTGATGAGGGCTTAAATACGTGGCTAGGAGATGGCGGACGTCAGCTTTCTGGTGGAGAGCGCCGCCGTATTGGTATTGCACGAGCTTTATTGCACAACGCGCCTATCGTATTACTCGATGAACCAACCGAAGGCTTAGATCAAAAAACAGAGCAACAAATAATGTCTGTACTAAATGATCATATTAAAGATAAAACGGTGGTATTTATTACCCACCGCCTAGTTAATTTAGAAAACATGGACCACATTTGTCTTATGGATCACGGTGAGATAACTGAACAAGGCACACATGAGAGCTTACTTGCACTCAATGGAGCTTATCATCAGTTGTGGCAACGTTTCTAAATCAAGCATTAACTCATTAATCATCTGCTTATTATGAAACCATAAAAAAGCCGATACTGTTTATTCAGTATCGGCTTTTTATTTATTCTGTATTTAGCTCATCTACTAATTAGATAAAACCAACACCTTATGCGTATTTAGTTTCAAATTCTTTCATAAATTCAACTAACGCTTGAACACCTTCTAGTGGCATTGCGTTATAAATCGATGCACGCATACCGCCAACCGCTCTATGGCCTTTTAAAGCTTTTAGACCAGCATCATCCGCTAATGATAAGAATTGATCATCCAGCTCTGGATTGGCTAATTGAAATGGAACATTCATTAAAGAACGGTTATTCGCATGAACATCATTACGATAGAAATCAGATTGATCAATATAATCGTACAATGCAGCCGCTTTCTTACGGTTATGTGCTTCCATAGCCTCAATACCACCGTTCGCTTTTAGCCATTTGAAAACTAAACCCGAAAGATACCAAGCGTATGTTGGCGGTGTATTGAACATAGATTCTTTATCAGCCAATACGCCATAGCTTAATACACTAGGAAGTGCATCTGCTGCTAATTCAAGTAAATCATCTCGTACAATAACAATGGTTAGGCCAGCTGGACCAATGTTCTTTTGCGCACCCGCATAAATAACACCGTATTTTGATACATCAATTTGACGCGATAAGATCGTAGACGACATATCAGCGACAATGGGTTTATCAGTGACTGGTAAATCATTAATTTCGATACCGTCAATGGTTTCATTTGGACAAAAATGCACATAAGCCGCATCATCACTTAATGCCCATTCAGCGGCAGGCTGAACGGCTTTTTTGCCATCTACAGTAATAATGGTTTCAATGACATTCGGCGTACAATATTTTTTTGCTTCAGTCACCGCACTTTGAGCCCAATAACCCGCATCCACATAATCCGCTTTAGTGTTTCCACCAAGTAGATTCAATGGAACTGCTGCAAATTGTGCTCGTGCGCCACCTTGGCAAAACAATACTTTATAATTCTCAGGAATTGATAATAAATCACGCAGATCTTGCTCAGAATCTTCCGCAACTTTAATGAACTCTTTACTACGGTGGCTAATCTCCATAACTGAAGTGCCTAAACCGTTCCAATTCACCAATTCCTTTTGAGCTTGGGCTAGAACGTCTACTGGCAGCATTGCTGGACCAGCACAAAAGTTAAATACTTTTTCCATGTTTCTCAAAGGCTCCTGCTATTTTATAAAAGGTATTTACATAAAATAATGTATAGAAATTAATACCACCTTTTCTCTCACAAGGAAATCAGAAAGTGATCTAATTCACTAAATCACTCAAATATTGTCCCTAGATAAAAAAATAGCCCACCTAGTGAGCTATTTTGATTCAATAAAAGCGGTTAACGTAAATAGCTTAAAAAGCCTAATAGCATAAACAACGGCATTTTTTGTCCGTTAAGTAACTCAATTTGACCATCTGCAATAGTTGCAGATAAACGGTAATTATCACCCTCTTCTACAGCAAACTCATTAATCAATAATTCATCCATTTGCATACGCAATTCTGGTGTCTCATCGACCAATTTCTTTGCAATAACTAATTCTGTTTTCCCTTCTAGGGTTTGAACTAATTTATCTGCATTTTGAGAAGCTCTTGCTGTGCCAGCAGGCAGTGTTAATTTAATACTGCTATCGACTTTACTACCAAGTACTTCAGCACTGAATTGATTAATATTAACTTTAAAACCTTTTGCGGCTAACAAGTCAAATGAAAGCATTAACTGCTCTGTTTTTTCAGGAGTAAGCTCTTGATCTTGCAGTAAAGGAATAAGTTTTACTAAGCCGTCATAATTAAGATCTTCAAAGCTAATATCAAAGATACCATCTTTTAAAACACCAGCACTAGTTACAACTTCAGCAAGTGATACTGTGTTTTGAGAGGTAAAAGTTGCCTCTTCCGCTCTATCTTTAACTTCTACTAAACGATTACTAGTCGAGTAATTAAAGCCTTTAACTTCATTTTGGCTAGCAGTATCGATATCATTAAATATTAATTTATCTATACCTCCATTTGCTTCACCAATGAAGATATCGCCCACATAGTGACCCACACTTTCACCTGAGATGTTATCCATAACAACTTCTGACTGGTTATTTAAACGTAATTCCGCTTTTGGCAACTGATAAAACAGATTAAATTTACCATCTTTCTCAATCGTTGCTGATACCTGACTCGCTGCAAAGTACAGTTTTTCAATCCCTTGAGAGCGTAAATCTTCCGTAACAAAGTCATTTTCTTGGCTAGTTAACAATAAATCTGTTGCTCCTGTTAACTTGCTTTGAGTCGTTAATGTTAGCCCCTGAATAAACGCAGATGGTTCTATAGCATTTTTTTCTATAGATTCTTCAAATGTAGAAACAGAAGATACTGATAATAAACCGTGTGATATTTCATGGTTAATTATAATCTCAGTAGGATAACCAGCTTCTTCAAGCTCGTGACTTAGCCCTTGATCTATCACATAAATTCTACTTTGAGCTTGCGAGCTTAAATAACCCCTATCATAAGAGATTGATTCTATAGTAATAATAGAGTTTTCATAAGACGAAATGCCATCTTTAAAAATAGCTTCTCCAATCTTTCCCGTTGCAAAAGGCCAGCACGCAACAAGTGCTATCGCACCACCAATAGCCGCGTATTTCTTTAAGTCATTCATATTATTGTCCATTTTATTTATTTTCCCCAGTGTACCTAAGGCTATCAATTTAATACAAGTCAATTTATAACTATCATCTCTGTCTATATAATGGGTTTACTCTAATAGCAGGTTTTAGAACACAGCTTGACTTCACTCTGGCTTAAATATTGCATAAGAAATAAGTAAGAACACGTAATTTTTTTGACAATTTGCTGCAACTTCAAATTTATATATTGCCATCTAGTAAAAATGCTTCTTTCTGTTAGTATTTATGGCATATTTTATTTACAGCACTCAATTGATAGGTTTCAAGTATCATGATCCGTAAAACACTTTTAGCATCAAGCCTAATGTTTATCTCTGCGACATCAATGGCTGCCGATAATGATCCAAACAATACAATCATGAGCAACTTTAGTTATGATTACATGGAAGCTCGTATTGGTTTTAGTCCGTCAACATTTGGTGGTGGGTTCAGCAAATCTATTCACCCTAACGCACATGCAATTGTTTCTCTTGATTCTGAATTAGATGGCGATTTTGATCTATCTACAGGCCTAGGATTTCATGCTCCTGTAAATAATTGGGCTGATATCACTGGTGAAATGCTATTTCGTATGGTTGATGACAACAGTAAATACGATGGTGATGCAGGTATGGAATTAAACTTAGGCGTACGCCAATGGTTAGGTCCACAACTTGAAGTCGGTGGTAAAGTTGGTTACCTATCAATAGATAGTGAAGATGATACTTTATTCTCTGTATATGGTCGATTCCATTCAACAGAACTATTCTCTATTGGTGCTGAAGGTCGATTTAACGGCATCTATGGCGATCAAGTGATGCTAACTGCTCGTTTTAAGTACTAGCTAAGTTTTAATATCAAAGAAACAGCTTAAAACAAAAAAACCTCGTTATTTCTTAGTCTCTAAATAAAGAAATAATGAGGTTTTTTTATAGCTATATATTCTATCTGTCTACAATAGAAATTAAACCAATGTGAAATTGGTATTAAACCTGCCGTAATAAGGCTTTTTTAGCTGGGTCCTGTAACAATGTCCAATGCACTCCTGACTCTGCGCCAGCAAACTTCCATAAAAGCTTCACATCTACATCCCCACCATAGGCATGATTTACCTTTCTAAATACATCCACAGCGCCGATCTCTAAAAAAGCATCTACGTCTGGCACACCTGATTTTTTTACCATTCTTTCTAATGTTAATTGCATGTTTGGTAAATCACGTAACCGACGGTTTTCTTTAGATTTCTTAAATTCTCGCTCCGCTCGTGAATTATCCATTGCCTCTTTAATAATCGTCAGCAATAGCGTTGGTTTCTTCTCAAATAACTCACTGATATCAAAATAGTTAACCGTTGCGATAGTCGTTTTCTTTACGTGTTTAAAACGCTCACAGCCTAGTTTTTCAAATTGGGCGTCTACCTCACCACCACCACGAACATATAAACGTCCTTCAGTAACCAATGAAAACATAGCTTCGTCTGTAAATAACCCTACACCACCAAACATTGATCGTTTATTAAAGTGACCGAGTTTTTTTACAAAGTTAAAAAAGCGTTCTTCTAGATGACTCATATTAGATCTCCTTGATCTTGAATTATTGACCCCCGTCCCTGTCATAAAATTGACATCAAGCAATTGAATCTTAAACACACAATAAATAAGTTACTATGACTTTTCGCTTACACCCTGAATTTACTCTATATTTTTTTATTTCGATCACACATTTTAGTATTATTTCATGTAACGAACTAAGTTTTAATTCAGGGCCTTATCACATTATAGTCTCACATCATGTCCTATTGATTCGTTGATGAAGTTCACAAGATTCATTTACAATGCCAATAAATCGACTCTTATTTCTCAATTCGTAATAACTTTTAAATCACTCAATATAAAAATGATCTTTTTTCCTGGTAACTTCTCTCAGTTTTAAGAGTTTTTTTTAAGATTCAATGAAAATGATGTATGATTAAAACATTATTTAAAGATATGAATTAAGAATGGATCATTTATCGTTTTTCTGGCTATCCCACGATAAAGAAAAAGTGCTAGCTGCCTTAAGAACTGAATTTAGCCAATTAGCAGCTAAAAGTATCTCCTCAGGAAATATTCAATTACCACCAATCCCTGATGTTGTACTAAAAATTCAAAAATTATGTACTCTTGAGTGCACATTGATTAAAGAGGTCTCTGATACTCTATTAGAAGATCCCGGCCTTACTGCAATTGTCATTCGAATGGCAAATTCTGTTGTCTTCAATCGTCGTAATATTACCTGTACTGATGTACTAACTGCGGTTTCACGCCTGGGGATTTTCCGCGTTCGTGATATTGTAACAGCTCAAGCTATCGAACAATTAAAACACTCTAGCGATTTAAATAAAGACTGTAACACCCTACTTCGTAAAAGTGCGGCACGTTCACGAGAGTTTGCTGCTGTTATGACGATGGTTTGCCAAGAGCTTATAAATTCATGCGAGGATAACTCTTTAGATTATCTTGAACCAGAAAAAGCCTTACTGACCGGGTTACTTGCTGATATAGGACTATTCTGTCTTGTAAATGAATATTATGATTACCTTGAGAGAGGTAACTACTTAGATCTCGATTTAGCAATATATGTTTTTGATAAAGAATGTAATGACACAAGCTACCATATTTTAAATCACTGGCAATTTGATGTGGACTTTTTAGCCGTTGCTACTAATGAGCATAAAAAATCAAACACTCAGCAGTCTATTAATTACCTCGACATGGCTCGTATTGCTAATCATCTTCTTATGTTTAGAAGTAAAGACGATGCTATTGAAGATCATGACATTGAAATTACTCTTGAAGGAGCTGAAGCACTATATACGCTCAGTAACCTAACAGATGCTCAATTCAGTGACCGAATTAAAGAAACACTGAGAAGTAGTGGTTTGTAATTAAATTACAAAAAAACGAATAACTTATATTGCTGTACTTAATAAGCCTTGATATTCTCAAGGTTTATTCATGGACGAGATAAAGAATAATGCTTTCAGGAATGCTATTTGTTTTTTTACCACTACTTTTTGGCTATTTAATCCCCTTACATAAAAAAAAGCCCCTTCAACATATTAATGCAGCAACTGGGCATCTAGTAACCGTTATCCTTGCTTTAATGGGATTAAGCCTTGCGGCTCTCGATAACCTTGCTGAAAATCTCAACCAGATAATTATCATTACTGTTGTATTTTTTGCTTCTATTAGTGTATGTAATTTGGCTATCCTTCCCATTATGGACAAACTCTTCCCTCTAAATTCAGAAGGGAATAAAAATACCCTACCTTTATTTAAAATGATCCTTGAGTCCGCTAAGTTATTACTTGCAGTCGCTGGTGGCTTACTTATTGGTTTATTGAGCGGAATTGACTTATCTTGGGTTGAAGAGGCTAGTGAGCTTACCTTACTTATCTTATTATTTCTTATTGGTATTCAGCTAAGAAATAGTGGCTTATCACTTCGCCAAATTTTACTTAATAAACACGGTATTATCATCGCTGCGGTCATCATGCTGACCTCTTTGATTGGGGGATTGATTGCTGCACTAATTCTAGATATCCCCCTACAGCATGGACTTGCTATGGCTTCTGGCTTTGGTTGGTATTCTCTTGCTGGGATTTTAATGGGAGATGCATTAGGACCGGTGTACGGTGGTGCAGCCTTCTTAAATGAACTAATGCGTGAACTGGTCGCTCTTTTATTAATTCCAACACTAATCCATCGCTACCCTGTTACTTCTATTGGTTATGCTGGAGCAACAGCAATGGACTTTACTCTACCGGTGATTCAAAACTGCGGCGGTATCCGTTGTGTCCCAATAGCTATTGTCAGTGGGTTCATTCTTAGTTTATCCGTTCCATTCTTAATGCTATTTTTTGTTTCCCTGTAATATTTATTTTCCAATATTAAATTTAAGAGGGAAACATCACACTGTGGATTGTTTCAATTGCATTTAATGCAACGATCCCTACAATCACAACCAATAATAATGATTCATTTCTAAGGATTTGTAATGAAACTTGCTGCTATTATCTTGCCGTTTGCTTTGCTAACCACCTCAGTTCAAGCTGCCGATACTGAATGCTTAAGCAATAAATACAGCCAATACGTAGACGCATCTTTAACTTGGTATAAAGAGTTAATTGCGATTACAGTAAAAAAAGATCCTAACTTACAAAGCGTAGGAGATTGGTTTCTAGAAGGTCGTCAGCATCACTTTGAACTAAATCGCGCAGCTGTTGATTTCTATCTTAAAAATGATTCATCAAAAGTAAAAACAAATCAGTCTATTGAATCTTGGTTACAATTAGATCAAAAAGAAATTAAAAACCTAGCTTCAAATAATGACGAATTAGGAAAAATAGCCAAAATTACCTTTGATGATCGTCAAGCTCAACCTCATAAGCAAAACTACGAACTACGCTCAGCGTTTGCCGATATCTTAAGTCACCCAAAAAAGATTGATACTCCATTAAACGCGTATAATCAGAAAATGACTGAGATCAGTGAAATAAACTGCAAATAAATTGTTTATTATTTAACCTTTTGGTTTGATTTTATAACAAATTGCCTTATCAATCGTTTGTATGGCACATTTTAGACAAGACATTTTTCTTATTTTGTTCTAAATTGTGCCTTTCGTCGTAGGTAAAGAGAGTGATCCCTTTGCTTTTCAATCATCAACAGAATAGAACAGATACCATGGTAACAGACAACAAAACAGCGGATGCCAATTTAGAAAGCATGCTGCGAATTTTTACTGTTCCGGAAGCTCCCGATTCGACTCTTGGAAAAATTGAGCAAGAACTCTCTCAAAACCTGAATCAATTCTTACGAGAACATATTGTCGCAGAAGAGAAACCTCTCAGCGAAATTGAAAAAGATTTTACTGATCCTTCAATGCCAGAATCTCCTACCTATGTTTCTGAGCATACCGAGCATTTACTAGATACTCTAGTTTCTCAATCTGTTCATACTTCAGCACCAAGTTTTATTGGTCATATGACATCAGCATTGCCTTATTTTTTAATGCCGCTGTCAAAAATCATGATCGCGTTAAACCAAAACTTAGTGAAAATTGAAACCTCTAAAGCGTTTACACCACTAGAGCGTCAAGTATTGGGCATTTTGCATCGTCTTATTTATAGTAAGAAAGATAATTTCTACCAACATTGGATGCACAGTGCCGATCACTCTTTAGGTGCTTTCTGTTCAGGTGGAACCATTGCCAATATCACTGCATTATGGGTAGCAAGAAACCGTTTATTACAGCCAGATGGCGAATTTGAAGGTATTGCAAAGCAAGGCTTATTTGCTGCATTAACTCATTATAAATGCAATGGCCTTGCTATTTTTGTTTCTGAACGTGGTCACTACTCCATCAAAAAAGCCGCTGACGTATTAGGGATTGGTCAAGATGGAGTTATCGCGGTAAAAACAGACAATAATAATCGTATTTGTTTAACTGATTTAGAGAAAAAAATAGCGGCAGTAAAAGCAAACAACATTAAACCACTAGCTATTATCGGTGTTGCAGGTACAACAGAAACAGGCAGTATTGATCCATTACGTAAATTAGCTCAAATCGCTCAACAAGAAGGATGTCATTTTCATGTTGATGCAGCTTGGGGTGGTGCGACACTGATGTCTAACACATACAGAGACTTACTCGATGGTATAGATTTAGCCGACTCTGTCACTATTGATGCCCACAAACAACTTTATGTCCCAATGGGCGCAGGCATGGTTATCTTTAAAGATCCTGAATTAATGTCTTCTATTCAACATCATGCTGAGTATATCTTACGTAAAGGTTCTAAGGATCTAGGACGCCATACTCTAGAGGGTTCTCGTAGTGGAATGGCAATGTTGCTTTATTCTTGTTTCAATGTGATCAGTCGCCCAGGCTATGAACTATTGATCAATCAAAGCATTGAAAAAGCAAAATACTTTTCAGAGCTAATTCAACAACAAGATGACTTTGAAATTGTTTCTAAACCTGAACTTTGCCTGCTAACCTATCGTTACGTACCAAGCAAAGTAAAGGCAGCACTAAAAATTGCAAGCGCTAATCAAACAGCCGAAATTTATGAACATTTGGATAATTTAACCAAATACATTCAAAAGACTCAACGAGAAACAGGTAAGTCCTTCGTCTCTCGAACTCGACTAACACCACGAGCATACCAATATAACCCAACGATTGTCTTTCGAGTGGTATTAGCCAACCCGCTAACCACCGAAGAAATTTTACAAAATGTATTAATTGAGCAACGAGAAATCGCAAGTAGCAGTAAAATATCTTTACCACAACTGATAACGCTTGTTGATACTATTCTAAAGTAATCTGTTTTACCCTTACAACAAATAGGTTATTTTATCGCCATAAAGTAACCTATTTGTTGTAATTATTTTCCCTTACTACTGAAATTTAATCACAAAACCTCACGCATAATGACTAAATTATCGCATTTATAAATAAATCAACTTTCAAAATTGAAAGTATTTTTAGAGTTCTGTCATACTATTGTTATTAAAATACACTCAAGCCTGCCATTTGTTAGAGGCTAACAAAACAAACGTATATACTAATTATAAACTAGATAGCATTAACCAAAGTAATCTGAAACCTACTCATTTTGGTTAGGGTTATACCAAGAACTGAATGTAGAAGAGCGCATTATGAATACCATTGAAAGAATACAAAATAACCTAGATAACTTCAGTAAGTCAGAGCGCAAAGTCGCTGAAGTTATTATGGCATCACCACAAACTGCTATTCACTCAAGTATTGCAACACTTGCCAAAATGGCAGATGTTAGTGAACCAACAGTGAATCGATTTTGTCGCCGATTAGATACCAAAGGCTTTCCAGATTTTAAACTTCATTTAGCTCAAAGCTTGGCTAACGGCACTCCATATGTAAACCGTAATGTGGAAGAAAATGACGGTCCAGACGCTTACACTCATAAGATTTTTGAATCTACAATGGCGTGTTTAGATGTTGCAAAAAACAGTTTAGACCCGATGCAAATTAATCGTGCAGTTGATTTATTAACTCAAGCGAAAAAAATATCATTCTTTGGCCTTGGAGCATCAGCCTCTGTTGCTCATGATGCGATGAATAAATTTTTCCGCTTTAATATCCCTATCACTTGTTTTGATGACATTGTAATGCAACGCATGAGCTGTATTAACTGTACAGAAAATGATGTAGTCGTATTAATATCTCACACTGGCCGTACAAAAAGCCTAGTTGAAATTGCTGAACTAGCAAAATCAAATGGTGCAACAGTAATAGCAATTACAGCTAAAGATTCTCCGTTAGAAAAAATAGCTTCTTTAGCAATTTGTTTAGATGTTCCAGAGGATACCGATGTCTATATGCCAATGGCAAGCCGTGTTGTACAAATGACAGTTATTGATGTATTAGCAACAGGCTTTACACTTCGTCGCGGTGCAGGATTTAGAGATAATTTAAAACGCGTTAAAGATGCACTTAAAGATTCTCGTTATGAAAAAGACAGCTCAAATTAATTATTCGTTTTAAGAACTGCCTAGAGCGGTTCTTTTTTTATAAAAACCATTAGCTTACTCGCTTTATTATCACATTAATTACCCACACAATTAATAGGTATTACCAATCAATCAAAAAGGTGAAACCATCTTTACTTTGCTAATTTCAACAGGCATAGTGTACTTATTGATTGCGAGTATTACGCATAATTTACTAATTGTTTGGAGTTAACACTATGTTTGTTGTTATTTTTGGTCGTCCTGGTTGCCCGTTTTGTGTTCGTGCAAAAGATCATGCGGATACGCTAAAAGAAAAGCGTGAAGACTTTAACTACCGCTATGTTGATATTCATGCTGAAGGTATTTCTAAGGCTGATTTAGAAACAACTGTTGGTAAGCCAGTTGACACTGTTCCACAAATTTTTGTTGACCAAGAGCACATTGGTGGCTGTACAGAATTTGAAGCGTATGCAAAAGAAAACCTAGGTCTTTTTGATTAATTCATCGCTTAAATCAATGTATTCTAAATCACCGCTTATTAGCGGTGATTTTTTTTAATTTTATTTATAAATACGGTTATACATTCACCATTTTTACGTTAGACTTGCATCACACTTTCTTCTTCTAAATTTCAGGCAAAATACAGTGAACATTGATGTTGCGACATTATTATCGCAAAACGATATCTTACTTTTATTCGTTGTTCTCGCTCTCGGCTTATTTATTGCTAAAGTTAAAATCGGCAGCTTTCAATTAGGCAGTTCAATTGGTGTTCTTATCACCGCCCTCTTTATGGGAAGCCTCGGCTATACCTTTACTGCAGACTCACTCAATATTGGCTTTATGCTATTTATTTTCTGTGTTGGCATTGAAGCTGGGCCAAACTTTTTTGGTATTTTCCTTCGTGATGGTAAACATTATTTATTATTAGTGTTGGTTGTCCTTATCTCCGCGATCTCTCTAAGCTTTTTGATCGACCACTACTTTCAATTAGATTATGGCCTTTCTACCGGAATGATGGCTGGTGCTCTTACTGCAACTCCTGTATTGGTCGGTGCAAAAGATGCCTTAAACTCTGGGTTAGCAGTACTCCCTGAAGGCGTTGATTTTAGTAAAGTCATAGATAACTTAAGTGTGGGTTATGCTTTTTCTTATCTAGTAGGTTTAACCAGTTTAATTTTATTAGCCCGTTTATTGCCTACATTGCAAAAACAAAATTTACAAGACAGTGCAATGCAAATAGCCCAAGAACGTGGTATTGGCAGCGCAGGACAACGTAAAGTTTATCTTCCGATTATACGAGCTTATCGCGTAGGCCCAGAATTGATTGAATGGACTGATGGAAAGAACTTACGTGAACTAGGCATTCACCGCCAAACAGGTTGTCACATTGAGCGCATTCGTCGTAATGGTATTCTTGCGAACCCTGATGGCGACTATATCCTACAACAAAGTGATGAAATAGCGTTGGTTGGCTACCCAGATAGTCATGCTCGTCTAGATCCTAGCTTCAGAAACGGGAAAGAAGTATTTGACCGTAACCTATTGGATCTACGTATTGCGGAAGAAGAGATCGTTGTAAAAAATGACAACATTGCAGGAAAGCGCCTTTCTGAGCTAAACCTTTCTGAATACGGCTGTTTCTTAAACCGTGTTGTCCGTGCTCAAATCGAAATGCCGATTGAACATGATATTGTGTTAGCTAAAGGAGATATCCTTCAAGTTAGTGGTGAAAAGAGTAAAGTTCATCATATTGCTGATAAAATTGGTTTTATCTCTATCCATAGTCAAGTATCAGACTTGCTTGCCTTCTGTAGCTTTTTCATCTTAGGTATTATGTTTGGGATGATAACGATGAGCTTTGGGCAGGTTACTTTTGGATTAGGTAATGCGGTAGGCTTATTAATTTCAGGTATCACTTTAGGTTTCTTACGAGCAAACCACCCTACTTTTGGCTATGTCCCACAAGGAGCGCTAAATATGACCAAAAACCTTGGGCTACTTGTTTTCATGGTTGGGATTGGTCTGAGTGCAGGTGGAAATATTAGTGAATACTTCTCTGAAGATGGCTTAAAAGTACTCGCAGCAGCTCTCATTGTCAGTGTCGTACCTGTTATCCTTGCTTACCTTGTTGGTGCTTATATTTTAAATATGAACCGTGCGTTATTAATAGGTGCCATCATTGGTGCTCGCACCTGTGGCCCTGCAATGGATGTCGTAAATGAACACGCGCGTAGTACTATCCCAGCATTAGGCTATGCCGGTACTTACGCTATTGCAAATATCTTAATGACCGTAGCAGGTACCATTATGATCTTACTGGCCTAACTCATTTATACCAATACACCATTTATACAAACAATTTTTTAGTGGTGAGTAATAAATAGTAAAAAGCCCTAGAATGATTATTCACTCTAGGGCTTTTTTTTCTATTCATTGATTATAGCAAGGCTATTAATTAAATAGCGGCAACATCAAACTCAACCATTGGGTTCACGTCTGCGTCGTAATCAACACCATCAACGCCAAAACCAAACAGTTTTAAGAACTCTTCTTTATACTCAACGTAATCCGTTAAATCTTTTAGGTTCTCAGTCGTTACTTGTGGCCATAGCTCACGACAATGTTTTTGAATGTCTTCACGTAGTTCCCAGTCATCTAGACGTAGACGGTTTTTATCATCAACTTCAGGAGCTGAACCATCTTCTTTATATAGACGTTGGCTAAACATACGTAAAATTTGCTCTTGGCAACCTTCGTGTACGCCTTCTTCACGCATTTTCTTAAATACCATTGCGATATAAAGAGGCATAACTGGAATTGCAGAACTTGCTTGAGTCACTACTGACTTAAGAACCGCCACGTTTGCAGTGCCACCAGTCGCTGATAATTTCTCGTTTAGCGCTGTCGCTGCACGGTCTAAATCCATCTTAGCTTTACCTAATGCGCCATCCCAGTAGATAGGCCAAGTTAGCTCAGTACCAATATAGCTATAAGCAACAGTTTTACAACCATCAGCTAAAACACCAGCATCAGATAATGCGCTCATCCAAAGTTCCCAATCTTCGCCACCCATTACAGTAACTGTATCTTGGATCTCTTCTTCTGTTGCAGGCTCAACTGAAGCTTCAATGATTGCATCTTTGTTAGTATCAACAGCTGTTGCTGTATACGTTTCACCAATTGGTTTTAGTGAAGAACGGATCACTTCACCTGTTTCTGGCATTTTACGTACTGGAGAAGCCAGAGAGTAAACCACCATATCAATCTGACCTAAGTCTTCTTTGATTAGATCGATTGTTTTTTGTTTTGCTTCATTAGAGAAAGCATCACCATTCAAGCTTTTAGAGTAAAGGCCTTCTTCTTTTGCAAGTTTGTCAAAAGCAGCTGAATTATACCAACCTGCGGTACCTGGTTTTTTCTCTGTCGCTGCTTTCTCGAAGAAAACACCAATTGTTGATGCACCACCACCAAACGCAGCAGTAATGCGAGAAGAAAGACCGTAGCCACTTGAAGAGCCAACAACCAATACACGTTTTGGTGCATTAACAATTGGGCCTTGCGCTTTAGTTAGAGCAATTTGTTCTTTAACGTTGTGCTCACAACCAACTGGGTGAGTGGTTGTACAAATGAATCCACGAATTCTAGGTTTGATGATCATGTTCAACTTTCCTTTTAATAATTACCTCTAGGATAAAAGGTTCTTATCCAGTTCGCATCCCATTTATGACAATTTTTGTCAAAATAGTGAGTGGTTGGAGGTGTGAAACGTCTTTTCATCATAAAAATGGAATTATCTTCACTTTTTTTGAACTATCTAAAAAATACGAAGTCTGATGTTATGTTCATAATTCCACTGCTTTTTCTTGATTAATTCAAGTAACCCGTTATCTCGCTTTTAGCACTAAAGATAACGGGTTTTTCTTTTTAAGCGATAAAACAAAAAATAAATATAAAAAATTGAACTAACTCGAATATCGCTAGTCATAATAAATACCCGTTGATAATAAACGACTATAAGATTTAGCAGGCCGCCAGATTTTATATTATCAACTACATAGCTTTTTCATAACTCCTTATATTCCTTTGCCCATTCATTTTTGTTTGGGCTTTTTTTTACCTTAAGAAAGGTGAAAGCCCTATAATATCTCTATTAATAGGGCTTTCTGGGGGGTCTTATATCTAACTCAATTAAGCATACTATCGGCTCTTAATTAGATTAATATTGATATAATAGTTATGGCTTAAATAATACTTTGACACTCCCGTCAACATTAGCTTCGTCAATGTAACCAATGCCTTTAGGATTTTGAGCTATCATCGCTTTAATCATATTCGAATTTGAAACTTCTACTGGTGGCTTTCCTTTACCGGTAAATAATTGCTTTGACCAGTAAGATTCTAGTTGAGCCAAACTCTTTTTTGTTACCTTACTGCGAAACTCTTCTTTTTCTGCATTCGCGCTAGTCAGCTCAATTACCTTTAAGTTACCACCGGCATATTTTGATTTTTTGCCTAAGAAAACTTTTTTCGCATCACTTTTTGACATGCCATCAGGCAGTGCTGGGTTTCCAACAACCACTACATCAGCTAAGCTAGAAAATGAAAAAAGAGAAGTAAACGCTAAAATAATAATATTCTTTTTCATGATTCTATCCTTAGAATGCAGCATCTAGTTTAATTGTGTATACCACTGCACTGTCTTCGTCAGTCGTGTTTCCTGACATACCACCAGCAGTGTCACCAAAGTTAGTGGTATAAGTGGTATCAAACTTCATTGCTAAACCAGGTTGAATATCCCAACGAGCACCTAGGCTATAAGCTACGCGCTCATAGGTTAATGTTTCAAATCCAATAGAATGTATAGGGTGAGTCGTAATTCGCTCATCATTGTCCACGGTTTCTAAGCGTGCTAATGATACATACGGCATTACTGCATTAATGTGATAACCCACGGTTACATAACCAGAATCTGAATCAGAGAAGTAGCCATCTACACGAGTTTGAGTAGCTTCACCCATTACTAACCAAGTTTCGTCTTCATAGCGAATACCAATACTTGCATATGATCCTTTTTCTGAATCTATCTCAGGTAAAATGGTTGCAGGGCCACTTGGTAAAACAATCGATGGAAAATTTACATCTTTAACTGTTGCAACAGTATAGCTACCACGAACAGTCCAGTAGTCATCACTCCATAACATCACTGCACCTACGATATCTTCTACCTTACCAGAACCACCAGCAGCACTTGCCCCACTCATGTTCTCATTACCAGTAAAACCTTGCAGATTAATGTAAGAATCATCTAGTTCTATTTCATAGTTTACGTCAACACCTGTAAATGAAGTGATAGGTACGCGACCATACACTTCTTCAGGGCTAGTAGCCCACGGCATTGCATAACCCACATCGATATATTCAGACAACATAAATAGAGGAAGACCAAGTTTACCAATACGTACTTTTACATCGTTATCAAATGTGTAGCCTAAGTATGCCCAAGTAATCTCTGGCTCCCAGTCATACTTCCCTTTTGCCACTAATTGAATGGTTGCTTCAAAATTTTCAGTAGCTTGAAATGTCCCTTGCAAACCAAACAATGAATCTTGATTATAACTACCATCAGTTGTGTAACCTTTGTAGCCTATATCATTATCAGAGATAGCAAACGCACCAGAAGCAAAGCCATTTACACGTACTTTTTCAGTCGTTGCGGCAGCAACTAAACTGCTAAGTGAAGCAATTTGTTGCTCAAGCTTTACAATCTTTTCGTCTGTAGTTTCTGCCATTACAAATGGACTGGCTAATGCAGCGGTTATCGCTGTTGTGATTATTGTTTTTTTCATGATTTGTCCTAATTCCTATTTCTTGGCAGACTAAATTTTAAATTGTTTAGTAAAGTTAAATAATTCGTCACTGACCGATTGAACTTCATGGCTAATTTGAGATAGTTCATTGGCATTATTTTTAACTTCGGAAGAACTACTTTCAATCGTGTGAATACTGGTTTCAATTAAATGTGATGATGAGCGCTGCTGCTCCGCCGCAGAAGCTATTCGCTCATTTATCTCATTTATAGCGCTGACCTTTTGCGTTATTCTTGCAAGAGCTTCAACTGCATTGTATGACTCTTTAACCCCTTCATTTGCTTGCTCAACACCACGATGCATTGCTTGTGAAGCAGTTTCTGAAATTTGATTAAGCTCTGCGAGCATTCCTTTAATATCAGCTGTTGACTCTTGCGTTCGAGAAGCCAGTTTTCGCACTTCATCCGCAACAACAGCAAAGCCTCGCCCTTGCTCTCCAGCACGTGCAGCTTCAATTGCCGCATTTAATGCCAATAGATTCGTTTGTTCTGCAATATCGCCAATAATATTAATTGCCCCACCCACTTTTGACGTGTAAGAGACTAATTGATTAACTACATCTGCACTATTTTCAACTTCACTTGCTAGTGAGGTTATTGAAGTAATTGTATTTTCAATAATACTATTACCTTCAATGGCATTATCGTTTGCTTCTGTTGCCTCTTTTGAAGCTTCTAGCGCACTTTCAGTTATTGAACTAATTGCTAAAACCATCTCATTAATACTACGAGATGTTTCTGAAACCTCATTTGCTTGTTTTTCTGAAGACGATACATTGTTATTACTGTTATCTTTAAGGCTCTGGGTAATCGTTACTAATTTATCAACATTTTGAGTAGTATGTTTCATTGAGGTTTGTAAACGCTCAACAAATCGATTGAAACCACTTACAAGCTCAGCAAGTTCATCTCTTCCTGTATATTCGATACGAACTGATAAATCACCATCACCATCAGCAAAACCTTCTAACGACTTACTCACTGCTTTTAAATTTTTACTCATTGAGGAGTTTGTTCGCCATGCGTACCCGCCCATTAACATTAGTCCACTTAGTCCAATAATGTTAAACCAAATAAATCGTTTTTTAGCAACATGTCCTTCCTCTAAAGTAGAGGAGATCATTTGCTCAAACTCATGCTCTAGTTGTCTTTTTAATAATTCAAAACCATCAACTAAACCACGAAATTCCTCATTATTTCTTTGAGCGTTAATTAATAACTCATCCATACTTTTTTCAGAATCAATAAAGTCCATTGCTAATTGATTCGCATGTTGAGCATAGCTCTGTAATGCAGTATTAAGCGAACGTGCATCTGATTGATATAATGTTGTAATATTTAATAATGTATCTAGATTCGAACTCATCGTTGTTGCAATATCAGTCGCAAATTCCAGGTTCTCTTCTTCTGATAGCGTTACTGCTGTCTGTATATGCTGATCAAACTGCATCAGTAAATTATTATTGGTAATAGCCAACTCTAGAGATGGATAAAACTCTGTTTGAATTTGCTTTAAATTGGAGCTCATCACATCTTCTAATTGGCCATGCAAATAAAATGACGTACCGAATAAACCAAAGATAAAAGAAGCAAATAATAAAAATTTTAATTTCAACGTCATTAGTATGCCGTATTGTTAAATGGGTGACAGAATGATATATCGTTATATTTGGAATTACAAGAACTTAACATTACGTTTACAGTTCATTATTTAGCCAATTAAAGAGAGGAGCTCGGATGAGTTAGGTAAGGTATTGTTAAATATTATTTTTTTAAATATAACAACAATTGTGAGGATGTTTAGAAATGAGATATTTATTCAAAATTCAGATAAAAAAATGCCCCGTATTAAACGAGGCATCTATTATTTTAGCTCAAACTATAAAGCTTATGCTTTAGTTTTCTTCGGTAAAGAAACGCTCAATAACACGTAACCAACTACTGCTGCTAGCGTCGAGCCCATTAATATACCCAGACGAGCCAATTTATCAAACTCAGGATTTACCCCACCAAAGGCCAGTGAAGAGATGAAAATCGACATGGTAAAACCAATACCACATAACACAGACACTGCAAATATGTGTCGCATCGTTATTCCTGTTGGTAACTTAGCAACACCAGACTTAACGGCAAAATAGCTGAAGCTGAAGATACCTAATGGCTTACCAAGGAACAAACCAAGTGCCACACCTAATGGTAATGTTGTCGTTAAGCTATCTAATGATACGCCTTCTAATGAAATGCCTGCATTGGCAAAGGCAAACAACGGTAAAATAGCAAATGCAACGTACGGATGAAGCGCATGTTCCATATGTTTAAGTGGTGAACGTTCACCTTTATTGCCTTTAAGTGGAATCGCAAAACCAAGAACAACACCTGCTAATGTAGCGTGAACACCAGATTGAAGAACGCTGAACCATAAGATAAAGCCAACCAATAAGTACCAACGGATCTTAGAGACGTGCTTCGCATTTAGTAAGAACAAAATCCCTGTCATGATAAAGCCAATCACCAGTGCTAAGATTGACAAATCACTTGTATAGAAGAAGGCAATAATCACGACAACACCAAGGTCATCAATAATTGCTAAAGCAAGTAAGAATACTTTTAAGCTTACAGGGACACGATTACCAAGCAGTGCCATGATACCTAACGCAAAAGCAATATCGGTTGCCGCAGGAATTGCCCAACCAGATAACGCTTCTGGATCACCAATATTAAATGCAACATAAACGAGTGCAGGAGCAAGCATACCACCGACCGCTGCAATCGCTGGAAAAATAGCGGTTTCTTTAGATTTTAAAGCACCTTCAAGTAGCTCTCGCTTCACTTCCAAACCAATCAAGAAGAAAAAGACAGCCATTAAACCATCATTGATCCAATGTGAAACTGACATACCACCAATATAAGTATGTAAAAAGGTATTGTACATTGGTGCTAAAGAAGAGTTTGCAATAATCATAGCAATAGCTGCTGCAATAACCAGAAGGATCCCTCCAGCTGACTCTAATTTAAAAAAATTCTTAATAACATCACTCATAAGATGTCCTTCACTTATAATTATAGTTTATTGAAATAATGAATAGGAAAAGTCTACCTCTTGTTCGAGATCAAGAATAATCGCTTCTTCAGAGAAGTACCATCGGAAATTCCGAACTATTAGTCCTTATAGTCTGATTTATTCGCATCGAACAGAAATCAGTTCTATTTAGTAGACATTATCTAAACTCAAGATCTATTAATATCCCGTCAACTGCATAAAGCCTGTTACTTGATGAGAGCCTGTTGTGGTTATCGGTCCCTGCCAATAAGGAATAAGGGTATCTAACCACTGTTCATTTCTTACTACCTGTGTCGTGAGGTTAATATTGTAACTAGGCAAATTAATTATCCACTGAAGTGGTAATCTTCGGCCATTTTTTAATTTACGAGCAGGCAGTGTTTGTAAAGAGAAGTCATCTTCGCTAAGAGGTTTATATTCCCCATTTTTATAAAGTAACACACCATAACGATAAGGTGTCTGATTTTTATGTCTATATTGAGCTACCAGAAGCTTACTATTTTGATCAATATTTATAATGAACCAGTCCCAACCCTGTTGGTGTTCATCTAGAAAACCACTTGCCCATTCATGTTCTAAAATCGCCTGACCTGAAATAGTGTAAATTTGATTATTCAAAGTTACATTTCCACGAACGCTAAGAAACGGAAAAATATATTCATAAGAAGCTACGGGGATTAAATCGTGTTTTCTAGAATAGCCATCCTCACCAAGTGGGATTACTGGAGAATTGGAATTTATAGACAACTTTAGTGAAAATTCATCTGATATTATGGATAATAATCCAGGAAAAGGGCTACTACCTAAGCTTCTCCATTGCCAATCGTCAACCCACATACGATAAGGCTTAGCTGAAACCCCAGCTTGACCAATCCCTCCACGAGCTAAACGCTCCTCAACCCATTTACCATCTTTTGTAGTAACAACGACTTTGGCCACATACAAACGAGGATCTAACCAACCTTTTGTTTCTCTATCGTCATTTGAAATACGAAATATTGTCCATTGAATAGCAATCTCTTCGCCCGCTTGATTCAAAGCATTTACTGTCATCACCCACTTTTCATGCTGAAAGCCAGAGTGCTCACTAAAATCTTTAGGAAAACGTAAGGGTGAATTAGGTAAAACAGGATCAAAGTAAACCCCATCTGATTGGGAGAAAATAGAGTTGATCTCGTTACTTCCTTCACTATCAACTTTTCTCCAATTAAAATAATAAGCAACGCTAAACATTAAGACACATACTACAATAATGAGGGATACTTTTAGGTTGTAGGCATTTTCATTATTTTCCAGCATTACAAAGACTCCCTCAATGAAGTGATAGCTTGCCGTTTAGTTACTCTCCACACGGTGGCGGCACCTGCAATTGTTAAAACGAATAATGTCCACATGAATGTTCGTAGATATTCTAATGGATAATAGTTAATTTCCATTGTCCATCCAAATGCATATTTCATAACAATATCAATTAGTAACTGAGAGAGAACCAACCCTAAAGGCAACGCGATCAAAATGGTAAATAACCCAATAGTAAGTAATTGTAAACCACCTAATAAGATCAATTCTTTTCCTGATAAACCTAAACAACGTAATAAAGCAGTTTGTCTCTGACGAGAGATCTCACCAACCAATGTAGCGAAAAACAGCCCAAATACAGCAATAATTAATGTCAAATTACCTAATGTGTCAGTCACAATAAAGGTACGGTCAAAAACCTTCATTGCTTGAATTTGAATCGAATTATTATCACTTATTTGTTCAATTGGTAATCGATACTGCTTTAAAATCCTATCTATTAACTCTGTGCGTTGATCTTTATCCGTAAGCACAACCCCTATTCCGGTCTTGCCTTGTCCACCAAATGCTTTTAACCACGTTTTATGAGAAAGCAGTAACTGATTATAAGGATTACCGTAGTCATAATAGACACCAGAGATCTGCCAGTTGTCTCCCATAGGTACTGGTAAATCTAAATAATCCCCTGGTTTTAAATCCCATTTCAAAGCCATTGATTCGCTAATTAATACGCTACGGCGATGATGAAGTGAATACCAAAATTCAGGAATAGCCACTTTCATAGTCAGTGCACTCTTCTCCCCAAGAGTAGCTCCTGTGCTTAAAATCTCAAGATTACCATATTCAGTTTGATAATCTATTTGCCACTGTCTCCATACCGATTCTACTTCTGGTTGCTTTTCCAACCAGTAGCTAATACGACTAGCAGAAGCTTTACTTGGTTGAATATAAATATCAGCAGCGAGGCGCTGTTCAAGCCAGTTATTAGTTGTTGCTCTAAAGCTTCCGACCATAGTTTCAACACCAATATTGGAGGCCAACGCCAACATAAAGGCCATTGCTGCAACACCACGATAACTTAGGCTAGCTGCAGAATCAGAGAAAAACCACCGTGCTTTTGCTGAAGGTAGTCGATAAGATAACCAATCAAAGAACTTCCAAATAATATATGGGGTTATTAAACCAACACTAATCATTAAAAAGCCAATAAGGTAAAATCCATTTTCATGGCTATGAGGCAGTAAATTAATTAAATAAGCTGCTACAAAAAATACACATGCAATAATGGCTTGAACTTCAAACTCTTTACCTGCAAAACGAGCGATAGACAAACGTGCAGTTAAGCGAATAGGCTCAATGCTCAATAGACGGTAAAGTGGCCAACCACAAGCCAAAATACAACCTAAGATGGCCATCCATAAACTTTGATAGCTCCAACTCCATGAGATCAAAAGATCTACGTCTGCGTTATAGAGTGAATATAAACTATTAGATACCGTTGGTATTAACTGGTTTGCCAATATTAAACCAAAGAAATTACCACTAACCCAACCGACTATAACCCATAGAAATACTTCCATCCCCATAGCCAAAATAAGCTCTTTTGTAGACACTCCTATCTGCCTTAACGTGCCAACAAGCGGCTGTCGTTGAACAAAAGAGAGAGACATAGCTTGATAAAAGATAAACAAACCCACGACAAAAGAGAGCATACCCATAGCAAGTAAATTAGTATGAAATGCTTTTGTTAATGCTGTTAATCCAGATTCTTTATGCGTTTCTAACTGTAAACCTCGTGGTAGCATTCTCTCTAATCGTGCTTTTTTCTTATCTGACATTTCACCGCAAAGAATAATATCTAAACCAGTTTTGTGTCCTAACATTTTGGTTAAAGCAATATCAGAGAAAATTCGAGAACCTGATAAACGTTGGTTTTTATCGATAATAATAGGGCCAACATTCGATTCATTTTGCAAATCGATGTAATCACCATCGCTAAGACCAAAATACGAAGCTAAGGGCTGGCTAACCAATACAGGGAACGGAGGTCTAATTAAAGAAAGCATGTCTTCTGTACTAGCTAAGTTTTTTACTGATATTTGCATTAAGGCAATAGGATCAATACCGACTAACGAAATATCAATATCATTTTTTGTTTCTAAATGTAGAGTTTGTACTGGCATACAAGAGGAGTAACCAGCACGACGTAAGTTTATATAAAACGCCTGAGGGATCGTAATGCTTTCTTGAATAGCACGAATACGATTAGGAAAAGGATTAGAGAATAATTTCTCCCCTTCACTATAGCTGGTTTTTGCATGGTTATTAATCGCTAGAACACCGACAAGCAGTGACACGCCAAGCGTTAAACCAAGCCAGACTAAAAAAATTTGTAGGGGATGTTTTCGGTAGTGCCCAAAAAGTGCTTTAGCTACCGGGAATAACATTTAATAACCCTCCTTGAAGCTTAACTAAACCATCCATATGTTCAGCCACTTTTTCACTGTGTGTCACTAATAAAAGCGTACAGTGAAGATCGCGAGATAAACGCGTCAATAATCGCATTACCGCTTCTGCATTTTTCTCATCTAAACTTCCTGTTGGTTCATCTGCTAACAATAGCTTAGGTTCCATATATAAAGCACGAGCAATAGCAGCACGTTGTTGCTGTCCACCAGAAACTTCTTCAGGATAACGACCGAGTAATGGCATAAGATCCAATGCAGAAATGATTTGACGCCATAACGCACCATCATCTCGCAGCCCTTTTAATTGGCGACAAAAACGAATGTTATCAGCAATGCTTAAGGTCGGTAGAAGATTAAACTGTTGAAAAACAAGGCCTATATTATTACGGCGATAAGAAGTCCGAGAGCTTTGTTTTGGAGAATGCATAGAAAAGCCAGCAATATCTATTTGACCACTGTCGACACTATCTAAACCTGCAATTAAATTTAAAAGGGTACTTTTGCCTGAGCCACTTTCACCCATTAATGCAATTTGAGCGCCCTGCTCTATTGTTAACTCTGCCCCTTGAAGGATAGGATGAAACTCTCCACCATCCAAGTAACCTTTATTCAGGTTTGTCAGCTTTAACATGTACCCTCTCAAAAGATGTTTTGTGATATCGGTAACAGAATTTACACTATAACCCTGCTTTCATAAAGCTTTTTATACCTTAGGTTACGACTCTGTTCCGATAGCAACTAAAACCCATCTTTTGTTATGCATCTACCAGATTTTTAATCCATTTTTTTGATTTCATTCTATAAATTGAACCAAACCATTTTACTATTTCTTCAACAATAAATAGTGCATAAACATACTCAGGAGGGAAGCCTAAAACTAATGCTCCAATAGCTGCAATAGGAATACCAATAAACCACTGTGAGATAATATCCTGATACAAACAGTACTTAACATCCCCACCCGCTCGCAACACTCCTACAATAGCCGTTAAAGGTACACTTCTGATCACAATAATAATGGCAAGAATTGCCATAAATTTCTCAGCAATAGCACGAGTTTCATCAGTTAATGCAGGAAACATATCCAAGATTTGATGCTGAAAAATCATAACAAATAACGCAATGACAAAGCTCGTCACTACACTTAAACCTAAGACTCCCCAACTTTGGTAATAAACCGCTTCGTATTTTTTTGCTCCCAACTGATTTCCCATCAATACTGACGCCGCCCCTGCCGCACCAATAAGAAAACTTAATGCAATAGATTCAATTGGAGAAATAACAGATAACGCAGCTAAACCTTGAACTCCCGATTGACCCATAATGGCATGATAAGTAAATATACCCGCCGACCAAACTAAGAAATTAAACGTCGTAGGCAAAGATAAAGAGAGGAACTTAGATATTTTTGGCCAATTTAATACCGCTTTAATTTCAACTAAGCCAAAACTTAATAAATGAGAACGACCATAGAGGTAACCATACAAGCAGATAATCTCAATAACACCACTGATCAAGGTTGCTAAAGCTGCCCCTTTTATCCCCATAGCAGGCGCACCTAAATGACCAAAAATCAACACCCAGTTCAAGAAGACGTTAGAAACGATCCCTATCCCACTAAAAAATGTACTAACTCCTGGTTGATGAATAGAGCGTAACCCTACCGCCATACTGCTACCACAAGAAACAACGTACATAGTTAATGCCGTTATAAAGAGATACTCCGCCCCTAGGTCAATAACTTCTTGAGAATCGGTCGCTAAAGACATAATTTGCTCTGGGATCAAAAAGAACAGAGCAACAGGAATCGTCGCCATAGCCATGCTTACCATCCAAGTAAGCGCCGTACTTTGACGAACTCCTTCCTTATTTTGAGCTCCCCAGTATTGGGCTGTTAATAGCGCACCACCGGTTGTTACACCAACCAACATAATGGTAGTCACAAATGTTGCACGGCTAGCAACACCAACTGCAGCAATATCTGCTTCGCCAAGTTGACCTAGCATAAGCACATCAACCAAACCACGGCTAGAGAACATAATATTTTGCAGAGCAATTGGAATTGCGATCATCAATAATCGCTTTAGAAATTCACCGCGAGTGTGTAGTGCAACATTGGAAAGAAAAGTAGACATAAGCGCCTCAAATAGAATAACAAATCATACAATTCGCAACCCACAATATTCTATTGAGTGTATGCCTATAAATTGTACTATCACCTATGAAAATTTCATATTTATATTCTTCAATTATACCAATCTAAATAATTACATGGGTATTAAGAAAAAATCTTAAATTAAAAATATAAAAAAAGCGCAGATAGACCGCGCTTTTAGGCTGTATTGACCTTTCGTACTTATTTTTTCACATTAAATGAAAATGGGATCTCACCTAGCTGTGTTCCCTGATTGTTAGGATAAATCAGGTATTCACCGTGATATTTTACTTTTGACTTATAGTCCGAACGTTTATGCACAATAAATCCATGTTCATAGGCAGATTCAATAAACTCATGATGATTACCACGAACATAACAGGTCAATGGTTTGATTAACTCAGCTGAGCCATCCTCACCGTCAAAGCAAGACTCTAGTTGTGTTGAACAGATAATCAACGAGTGATCACCATCCGAAAATAACGAGGCTTTTGGCAATACTTCGTACTCAGTTGTCACACACCAATCTTTATCTTCTTCTAAAAACTCACTCCACGCTAAAATCGCATCTTTTGTGATAGGTTTTGTCGCTTCAGCAGGTGCTAATTCACGATACAATCGTGAATAATGCTCAAAACGTGTCGGTAGCTCAGTACCCGTTCCTTTTGTACGACCTTCTTTCTGCCACGTTACTAAATCTTTTGCAGCACAATGAGCAAAACGTTGTGTTTTAATTGCCGTAGTTACCCAGCGAATTAAAAAGTGATTTGCACTTACAGGGTTCTTAGGTAAGCGTCCACTGTCTTTACTTTCTTGTAAATCACCTAATGCCGCATTGATTACACATTGAATTTCTTGATAATACTGCGCTGATTTTTTTTCACTCATTTACTATTTTCGCCCAAAAACAAAATAACAACCAAAAGATAAAATAGAACACGCCGTCATTGCACTAACCATAGGCCACGCTGAATCTGACGGCAACATGGCAATACTAGCACCAATTAATGAGCCAGTACCAAACCTCAATGTACCCGCAAGTGATGACGCCGTTCCTGCCATCTTAGGGTAATGACTTAATAACAGAGCCATACTATTACTACCAATAGTAGAAATACAGCCAACAAATAGCACTACAGGGATCACTGTGCCCCATAATCCCCATTCAAACCATTGACCAACGACCATCAATAAGCCTGCAAATAACTGGATAGATAATCCCAACTTAAGCATATTATGAGAGCCCATTCTTTTCACAATACGGCCATTAATTGTAGTCATAATAATTAAGAAAATGATATTTAAGCCAAAAAGATAACCAAAATTAGAAACACTCACACCATAAATATCAATATAAACAAATGAGCCTGCGGTTAAGAAAGCAAACATCCCTGAAAATGAGAATGCTCCGGCAAATATCAAACCAAGCGACACTGGGTTTTTAAATAGAGATAAGTAATTACGAAAAGAAGTTGTTAGCTTAAAAGGTTCTCGATTCTCTTCTTTTAGTGTCTCGGGGATTTTCCAAAAAATGGCTAAAATAATTAGGACAGAAAAAGCAGCCAATAACCAAAAAATTGAACGCCAGCCAAACCAAACCGCTAAGTGACCACCAATCATAGGAGCAGCTAAAGGGGCAATTGTCATCACCAAGGTAATAAATGCCATGGTACGAGCAAAATCTTCTTTATCAAACATATCACGCACAATAGCCTGAATAACCACAGAAGAGGCTGCGCCTGCAACACCCTGTAATACTCGGATATACATTAATGATTCAATGCCATCGACTAAGGCACCAATAACCGCACAAATAGCAAATAAAACCGTACCGATAATAAGAACTGGACGTCGGCCATAACTATCAGCAAGGGGACCATGAATTAACTGTGCAATAGCAAAGCCTGCTGTATATGCCGTTAATGTCATTTGAACAGAGCCGGCAGACACTCCAAGATCTTTCGCAATACTTGGCATTGCAGGTAAGTACATATCAATCGCAAGTGGTGTTAACGCAGCAATAGCTCCAAGAATAACGATTAAAAGTAAACTTAGCGGTGGACTTTCAGAAGATTCAGGAGAGCTCGTTGACATAAAAAACCTAAAGGAATAAAGAGCGATTAATGATCGTTAATTTTATCATGAGCCGTAAACTAAGCCTATTTAATACTAATTATTTTCATTAATTTACAAAAAACGGTATGACATAACATCATACCGTTTTTATACCAATGTAATTAATTAGATGATCTATTTATTACGTAGGAAAATCGCTTAAGAATAAGGCAAAAATTCTTATAAGTAGTTATTCTACAATAAAAATTTTTAACGAAATTATTAAGTGACTTAACCAGTAATAACGATCAGATAATTACTGGAATTGGTATTATTAATAATTTAAGTAATGATTAGCCAAAAACAGCAATCACTTCTTCTTCTGTCAAATAACGATATTCACCAGGTTCAAGTGAGTAATCTAAGCCTAATTGACCAATTTGAGAACGGTGTAAACCTTCAACTTTGTTACCAAGCGCTGCGAACATACGCTTCACTTGGTGGTATTTACCTTCTTGGATCGTTAATAGAAGCTCATTTTCGTCTTCATTAACAATTTCCATTACTGCTGGCATAGTTAAGCCAGTTTCGCTCTTAAGCTGAATGCCTTCGGCCAGTTGCTCAGCGTAATCAGCACCAATTGATTCAGCTAACCATACACGGTAAGTTTTTGGACATTTACGTTTTGGTGACGTGATCTTATGAGACCATTGACCATCATCAGTGATCAGCACTAAACCAGTGGTATCGACATCAAGGCGACCCGCAAAGTGAAGCTTTTCTAAGTTAACTTCATCCAATAACGTTAACGCTGAAGGGTGTGTACTGTCTTCGTGAGAACATACATAACCATCCGGCTTGAATAGCATAATATAACGAGGACCATGGAATTTAAGTTCACGACCATCCCACTCAACCGTTGAATCATCTGTTACTTTTACTGAAGTAACCTTGGTTTTCACACCATCAACGGTAACCGTACCACTTTTAATAATACGAGTTGCCTCTTTACGAGTGGCACCTGTTGTTTCGCACAAAAATTTATCTAAACGCATGAGAACCTCATTTCAATATTCTGGCGCATTATACCCAAACCTTTTAAAGAAGCGAGTACCGACTGTCATTTGACCTAGATCTAATGCGCGCCAGCAGCCATAGAATCGGGTTTAGAGTCTGATTTTACAAAAAACATTAATACAGCAGCAAACGCTAAGAAGCACGTCATCATAAAAAAGACATCGTTATACGCCATGATTGAGGCATCTCGTTGCATTGTCATCATCAATGAGGCTTGAGCTTGATGCAGTGCAGTGGTGGCATCGCTTCCTTTTTGCATAAACATTGCTGTACTTTGTTGTAATTGGTACCAACCATCAGTATTTACCGTCGTTAATGTCTCTTTAATGTGCCCCAAATGCTCACGAGTTTTGTTATCAAGTAAGGTCGCAATAAACGCAATACTAAACGCTCCTCCTAAATTCCTAAGAACATTAGTAATAGTTGAGGCATCAGCGACGTCTTGTTTTTTAATCCCCTCCATCGCCACTAAAGATAACGGCACCATAATAAACGGGCTGCCAATCGCACGTAATAACATAGAGAAAATTAGTTGGTCGCCACCAAACAAATAACTCATATGAGTATTTACAAAACAGCTAATACCAAACATTGAAAAGCCGAAGAATACCAAGTATTTAGCTTTAATGATCTGCGTTAATTTCGGTACTAATGGGAAAATTAACAGCTGAGGAAACCCCATCCACATTAATACTTCACCAATCTCCATCGCGTTATAGCCCTGTATTTGAATCATATACATTGGCAACACATAGATAGAACCAAGCAAAGCCATACCTAAGATCAAATACGCAATGCATGACATTGCAAATTGGCTCTGTTTTAACAGCCGTAAATTAACTAAAGGTTTTTTATGTTGCAACTCATTGATTATAAAATAGGTTAAGCTGATAACTGAAATGATGGATAGCGTAATAATGAAACCTGAGCTAAACCATTCTTCTCGGTTTCCTTCTTCCAGCACCACTTCTAAGCAACCAAGACCAATTGCCATTGTGGTGATACCAAACCAATCGGCTTTCAATAAACTGTCTAGCTTTAACGGCTCATCATCAAGACCATAATTCACCATGCAGATCAGCGCGATTGCAGGCGGAATATTAATATAGAAAATGTAGTGCCAAGAAAAGTTCTCGGTTAACCATCCGCCTAATGTCGGACCAATGGATGGTGCAAAGGTTGCAGTTACACCAAACAACGCCATCCCCACAGCACGCTTATGCAAGGGTAATAATTGCACCACAAGCGAGAAAGCGAGTGGAATTAACGCTCCACCACTAAAGCCTTGAATAGCACGAAAGACGATCATTGATCCCATATTCCAAGAAATTGAACACAGTACCGATGCTACCGCAAAAATGATGGTCGTCCATGTAAGATAGCGACGCTTACCAATTGCTACCGATAACCAACCACTCAATGGAATAGCTATCATCTCAGCAACTAGATAAGAGGTCGATATCCAAGAACTCTCATCCATGGTTGCCGAAAGCGCACCTTGGATGTCTTTTAATGATGAGTTGGTGATCTGAATATCAAGGATCGCCATAAAGGCACCTAATAAACCACCAAATAATGCAATCCAATTACGTCTTGGAATTTCAGGCTCTAAAGATTTATCCATGCCTTCTTTTGGATGAGAGAGTGCTGCTTCTTGAGTCATGACTAACCTCGAGTATCAACCGTCGCCACCACAGACAGCCCAGGGATCAATTTTCCATCTAATAATTCAGCATTAATAATATTAATTTTAACAGGTACACGTTGCACAATTTTAGTGAAATTACCGGTTGCATTCTCAGGTGGTAGCAACGCAAACTTTGCACCTGTTGCCGGAGAAAAACTATCAACAATGCCTTTTAGGTGTAAATCTGGGTACGCATCAAGGTCAACAAATACTTTTTGCCCTTTATGAATATCCCCTAATTGTGTTTCTTTAAAATTCGCTTCAATCCACACTTCTTTTGTTGGCACCAAACTTAATAGCGGCATACCCGCTTGAACCAATAGCCCTTGACGCAAACTACGCTTACCAACAACGCCATCAATCGGCGCATAAATATGAGTGTAAGACAGATTAATTTCTGTTTGTTCTAATGCTACCTTTGCTTGAGAAAGAGACGCTTTAGCCTGTTCAATCTCGCTATCTAGCACATTCACTTGCTCTTTCGATGCTTGGTAATTCGCCTTTGCTGCATCAACATTCGCCAGCGACACTTTAAGGTGGGATACATTATTATCTAACTCATCTTGTGATGAATAATTCTTTTTAATTAATGCTTTGGTGCGTTTTACTTGCTGCTGTGCACGCTCATATTCCGCATTTGCTGATTCAACTTCACTGTTTGCTTGTCGAATTCTGATCGTCTGTAATTTTCGCTCTGCCGCTAAATTTTTAATCGATGCTTCACTGACCAAGACATTAGCCTCTGCTTTCTCTTTTTCTGCTAGAAAATCACGGTCATCTATCGTCGCTAGCAAGTCACCTGCTTTCACCATTTGGTTATCTTCAACCAAGGTTTTTTCAATATAACCACCCACTTTTGGGCTGATAATAGTAATGTCACCTTGAAGATAAGCATTATCGGTTGATTGAAAATATTGTGCATAGCTATACCAATATCCCGCGCCTGCAAGTCCACATAAGATAAAAATCATCGTTGCTATCAAAGGCGCTTTATTTTTTTTCTGTTGTTCTGCCACTGGTCTACCCACCTGAAAATGAAACCACTCTCATTTGCAATAAACAAGAATGTAATAAATAAGAGAGCAGAAGTATAAAACGAAAATGATTAATTGATTAGATAGGAAAAAAAGGAAACACTGTTGCATAAATATAACCAATTAACTGAGAAAAAGTAATGATGGACTTAAATAGCATTACCATAATAAACCAAGTTATTGATTCTGGTAGTTTTACTCAAGCTGCTGTTAATTTAGGTATGACGAAATCAACAGTAAGTCGAAAACTGGCTGAACTTGAAGATCATCTTGGTGTGAAGCTGATCACTCGATCAACACGAAAATTAGGCTTAACCCAAGAAGGTGAGATTTTTTATCAAGCCAGCGTCAAAGTGCTCGATATTATGCAGCAAACTGAATTAGAGCTGACCGCAAATCAAAACTTGATCCGAGGTCATCTTAATTTAGCCATGCCTGTAGAAATTGGCCATAGTGTCATGTCTGATTACATCAACAGCTTTCTTATTCGCTACCCAGAAATCTCTATCAATGTTGAAATGACCAATCGAGAAGTCGATATCATCGGTGACAATATCGATCTCTATGTGCAAATTGGTGAAATTAATGACTCTTCATTAGTCGCTAGAACCATTGATTTTTCTGAGCGTATCATTGTTGCAAGCCCTGAGTATCTGAAAAACTATGGAGATATTCAGACCCCAGAAGATCTCCAAGCGCCTCATCATCAAATCAAAGTAGTTAATGCCGTAAAAGTACCTGATCTTTATTTTAATCAGGTAGATAAAGCCATAAAAGTCAACTTACCTTACCGTTTAAAAGTCAATACTATTACCGCCTCTAAATCGGCTTGCTTAAGTGGACTAGGCGTTGCTTTATTACCTGAATTTTTATGTCGAGAACACATTAAAAACGGAGAGTTAATTCAAATTCTACCTGATTGGGATTTACCGAAAGCAGCTATCAGTTTGGTCTTTCCTCAAAATAAACTCATTCCAAAACGATTACGTGTTTTTATTGACCACGTGCTTGAGCGATTTGAATTAACGGCAGCGGAAAGAAATAAGACCAAATAATTTCACTAAAATTACATCAATTTTTCTGAATCTATTAATTTCACTTGCCAGTAAGGTCATTCATCGAATACGATGCGATGGTCTATTAACATCAGCACTGGATTTTTCGTGGTACAACTGTTTCGATTATTGATAATTTGTCTTTGCTTTGGGGTAAGTTCGCTTGCTCAGGCATCTGCATATCATCAAAACGACGACAGCCACTTTGTAGAGCTGACGATTGAGCAGCACTCTACGGTTCCAGTAACGATTTCCGTTGATAACTCTCATATCCAATCTATTGATTTTGTCACTTGTAACATCAATAGTAACCAAACAGACTCGACTACATTACATTCTAACAACGTCCCTCAAAGCCACGATGTAAACTTAGGTATTGGTTACTCTTCTCGCATGGCAAACTTGGCGCGTCATGAACCAGAAGAAGTCTTCCCTGTTTATGAACTCGCGTTAGAGATCCCTGCAATACCATCAGAACAATTGACCATTGGTTATCAAGAAAAACCAAAACCTACCGTAAATTGGGCACTGAATAGCTATTCTTCAAGCTCTCGCGTATCTGCTTGGAAGGAAAGTAACCTTCTCTACAGCCAGCGGTTATACCCACACTCTTAATTTCACACTCAAAATCCATTGATTTATCACTTAGTTATTATTCGTTTATTACGAACTGACTAGATTTGTGACTTTTTCGCATACGCAACTTCGTATGTGAGGTGAAATTATTATGCAAAGAAAACAACCAATACAACGACTGAACCATTATTCAAAATGGAAATACGTTGTTCTTATTACGACTCTTGTGATTCTATTATTAAGCGCTATCCCTACTTGGTATGGTGAAGATGCCGCTGTTCAAATTACCAATAAAGACGGACAAATCCCTTCTATTGTTCAATTACAAAATACGTTAACCGACCAAGGCATTATCGTTAAACGCATTGAACAAAAAGGCGATAAAACCATCGTTATTTTGCAAGATGAAGCTCAACAAGCCGCAGCAAAAAATGTATTAGCCTCTGTTATTGATGATAGTAAAAAAGGCACAACATTAGCGTTATCTTTAGCGCCAGCAGCCCCTGCTTGGTTGCAAAATATGGGCTTTGAGCCGATTAAACTGGGCCTAGATTTACGTGGTGGTGTTCAATTCTTATTAGATGTTGATGTAAACCAAGTTTTCCAAGCACAACGTAATGAGCTTTCAGATTCTTTAAAACAAGAGTTACGTGAAGAACGCATTCGCTCAGTTCGCTTCCAAAAAGAAGGAAGTGACAGCTTAGTGGTTCGCCTTCCATCAGAAGAAGCAAGCCATGCTGCTCGCCAATTTATTCATAAAAACTACCCTACTTGGCAGGTCTCAAACGGTGACGGTTTTGATCTTAAGCTAACACTAAAAGAAACTGAAAAAGTTGCTGTTCGTAACCTAACGGTTCAACAAAACTTACAAACCATGCGTAGTCGTATTGAAGAGTTAGGTATCACTGAAGCCTTAGTTCAACGTCAAGGTGAAAACCGAATTCGTATCGAGCTTCCGGGTGTTCAAGATCCAGCTGCTGCAAAAAATGTTATCGGTGCTACCGCGAGTCTTGCGTTCTACGCAGTAAAAGAGCAAGGCACTGGCAGCACAATGGAAGTGCCTGATGAGAATGGCCGTCCTGTACGTGTGGGCAGAAAACCCGTACTAAGTGGTGATCACATTGTTGATGCTCGTGCAAGCTTAGGCGAGATGGGCATGGCAGAAGTAAACATTGTTCTTGATAGTTCAGGCGGCAAAATCATGTCTGAGTTCTCTCGTCACAATGTAGGTAAACCAATGGCTACGTCGTACAACGAATACGGTCGTAACAGCAAAGGCGAAACCACTCAAAGTAACAAGATCATCAGTGTTGCGACTATTCAAAGCCAACTAGGTAGCCGCTTTAGAATCACAGGTTCTGGTTCACTTCAAGAATCTCAAGAACTTGCATTACTACTACGTGCAGGTTCACTCACTGCGCCAGTAACTATTGTTGAAGAGCGTACTATTGGTCCAACGCTTGGTGCTGAGAACATTCAAAATGGTTTTGCTGCTTTAGGCCTTGGTCTTGGCTTAACCTTACTGTTTATGGCGGTATGGTATCGTCGTTTAGGTTGGGTAGCTAACATTGCACTTGTCGGCAACATGGTGATGCTATTTGGTTTACTTGCGCTTATTCCGGGCGCGGTTCTTACCCTTCCGGGTATTGCAGGTTTAGTATTAACGGTCGGTATGGCGGTTGATACCAACGTTCTAATATTTGAACGGATTAAAGATAAACAAAAAGAAGGTCGAACATTAGCGCAAGCAATTGATAGAGGCTTTAGTAGTGCATTTGGTACGATTTTCGATGCCAACTTCACCACAATGATTACCGCTGTGGTTCTTTACACTATCGGTAACGGCCCTATTCAAGGCTTCGCATTAACTCTGGGCTTAGGTCTATTAACCAGTATGTTCACAGGCATCTTCGCTTCACGTGCCATTATCAATTTAGTTTGGGGTCGTGATTCTCGTCATGATGTTAGGATTTAAGTTATGTTTATAAATATGAAAAATGCAACAAAATGGCGTCACATGACGAGTGTGGTTTCTATCGGTTTGATGATTTTTGCATTATCGATGATAGCAATGAAAGGCCTTAACTGGGGTTTAGATTTCACTGGCGGTATCGTGAGTGAAGTTCAAATTGATAGCAAAATCACAAGCAGTGAAATTGCTCCGTTATTAGATGCAAGCTTTAAGCAAGATGTGGCGGTGATTGCCTCTGGTGAGCCGGGACGTTGGGTGTTGCGTTATGCGATCCCACCAAAAGGCGTTGAGCTTCCTGCATTAACTGAGGTTCTTGCTCCGCTGCATTCAGATGTTCAAGTATTGAATACAAGTATCGTTGGGCCACAAGTAGGCCAAGAGCTAACTGAACAAGGTGGCATGGCGTTATTGGTGTCGGTTCTGGTTATCTTAGCGTACTTGAGCTACCGCTTTGAATGGCGTTTGGCTTCGGGCTCTTTGTTTGCCCTAACCCACGATATCGTGTTTGTGCTTGGTTTCTTTGCTGCCACTCAAATGGAGTTTAACTTAACCACCCTAGCCGCTATTTTGGCGATTTTAGGTTACTCGTTAAATGACTCGATCATCATTGCAGACCGAATTCGTGAGCTATTAATTGCCAAACCTGAGTTATCTATCCAAGAGGTGAATAACCAAGCGGTTGCTGCAACCTTCTCTCGTACTATGGTGACATCTGGTACAACCCTAATCACTGTTGGCTCTTTATGGTTATTAGGTGGCGGTCCACTAGAAGGCTTTGCGATTGCGATGTTTATCGGTATTGTGACAGGTACTTGGTCTTCTATCTCTGTGGGTACAAGTTTACCTGAGTACTTTGGTTTGAATTCGGATCACTATAAGCCGAAACCTATTTCTGAAGAGCCGTAAAGGTTAGGTTTAGATAGATGATAAAAAGCCGCAGGGAATGCGGCTGATGTTGAGGGATCTGGCTTAGACTGGGTCCCTTTTTTTGTTATGCAGGAAACTTCACTTCAACTAATAAATATGACTCTACACAAATCGTAATTTCGACATTAACGCTTGTCCATAATAATCAAAAAGCATTAATGGGAATGATGAAATAACCGCAACACACCCATTAGGTATGTGTTTATCAAGCTGTTGAGTAAAAATCTCTTGTTGTTCAATTTGACTCTTAGGAAGTGATAGTTCATTTGTCACTAAATGGTTAGCGCGAGCAAGGTGCTGAGCGACTATTTCTCTCCAAGTATCAAAGTCATATGCGCCCCAATTATGGTATTTTTTATCTAACTTTGCATCCTTGTTAGTCCAAGCCTTGTAGTTACCAAACTCACTTAAAGCATATAATTCTTCGCTATACTCTAAGCCTCTTTGATGCCTTATTGCTTCAACCATCGGGTAGCTAACAATTAACAATCCTTCTTCTTGCGGATTGTTAAATTTATTTAGCATCTCAACTAATTTTTCATCATTAGCATTACTACAATGGGCGTCGTAGTCAAATATAAGATAAATATCACTAATTAAGCTTGAATCATCAATATTTAAAACCGCTAGTTCTTCTTCACGTAGATCTCGACCTAAACGCTGTTCTTCTTTTTGCCGTTTTATTAATTCTTCTACTATTAGCTCATAAGTATCTAAATACGGATCTTTTTCAATCTCTGCATATAATTTATAGATATTACAACCATAGGATGCCCTAAGAATAACCTTGTCCTCATCTTGCAGAAGATTCAAACAAAGGTTATTAGTAATATTTGGCTCAGCACGCTTCCCTTCAAATATACAAAGAACGTAACTACTCATCAAAAGCTCCAGAGCGATACATTTTCTCTAAATTATGAGCCTTTCTGATTTCTCTATCCGTTAGTTTATAGAGTGGATTTAATTTCTGCTTAGCTAGAACAAAATAACAATCTGGTCTTAAAATATTATTAGACATCAATGTACTGTTATGAGTCGTCATAAGGGATTGGCAGTTAGTCTGTGATATATGATTAACAATATGCTGTGACAATGAAAAATGATAATAAGCATCAAACTCATCAATATATGCAAATGATATTTCACCAGAGGTAAGCTTTAGATACCAATAATAAAAATTACCTAGGGATATCGTCCCAGTTGACGCCGCTTGAGAAAATTCAATGCTTCGCTCACCGAAATCAAACTCAATAATTTCTTCATTCTCGGCGCCAGATTGTTTCAGTTTACAAGCCACTCCTGAATCATTAAGAAATGTTTCAAAGTCTTTGAGTTTGCCTTGCTCGATAATAGCTTGAGATACACGCTGCTTACCTGTTGGCTGGCCATAAAACTCCTGAAGCTTAGAAAGCGTTCTAAAAAACACCATTCCATCGACAAACTTCATAAACGTATCGAAGGCATTATTAATAACATGATCATCAAGTAAGGCGTTTGACTTTATATACTTAACCGGTGAAATGTCCTTTCCTTCAAAATCGTTCTTTAACGTCTCTGAGCCTGGAAGATTAAAGTCTGCAATGGATGAAACTCTACGATCAAAATTAACGACTTCAATACCATCAATGATCAGTTTTTCATAAACTGTTGTCGTGCATTTTTCTTTACCATAGCTATAAAGAACCTCGACACCATTAAAATCAAACTGATACTTAAACTCGGCAAGTTTTTCTTTAGAGTTTGCATTCAAATAATTAGAACTAAGTCCAGCCTGAAGGTTGTTATCTGTTAGGTGACTTGTCACATCAATAATGGCAAGTCCAAGGTTTGACTTACCCTCACCATTAATACCGTAAATAACACCATGTTTAACGATTTCATTTTGCACTGCATGCTTGCTGAATTCATACGAGCGATCACTTTTGAGATCTATCTCAAACCAGTTTTCAAAGTTACGAAAATTTTTGACGACAAGTTTAGCAAGCATCTTGATTATCCAGTATTAAAGAAATTAACAGCGTTAACTATAGCACACCACTAACCTTGCCGTAATTTTTTTACGGCAAAATTGGAGCGAGGTACAAATCCAAGACATATTGAATGATGTAGTTTTAAAGCGTGATATTTTAAGATTATTGGGATTGTGACAGGCACTTGGCCTTCTATCTCGGTAGGTACAAGTTTACCTGAGTACTTTGGGTTGAATTCAGATCACTACAAGCCGAAACCAATTTCTGGAGAGCCGTAAGGGTTGGTTTAGATAGAAAGTAAAAAGCCGCAGGGAATGCGGCTGATGTTAGGGGATCTGGTTTAGGCTAGATCCCTTTTTTGGGGTGAGATTTGAGATCGTAGTTACTGTATTTGTCTTTAGATGCTTGACTTGTTATTGGGCATTTTTGTTTCAATGACTTTATTAATTTAGCCAATCAGGAATAACTTTAGGTATGGAAAGCCACTAAACTTAGTATCCACTATTAATGATGCGGTTTAGGTACAAAAAAGCCCGTACTCGTGGCTATTACTATATTAGCCGCTTGCGGAGAAGTCTTTAATATCAGATTCTATGTCCTTAATTTGCCGATTTACCTTCTTATGGAAAGCGAAATCTATTTGGTCTTGTCTCATTCCTTTTAGATTATATCCAAAGTATTTCGCTAACACCTTCCCCTTGTCTTCCATTGTGAAAACATCAAAATTAGGTACATATTTAGTTTGTCTCTTTCTATGAGATATTTCATAAAAGGCTTTAACGAATTTTTTAGGCTTTATGTCAACATTAAATCTTTTGCACAATCGACTTACATAATGGTCTAATTTATGTAGCGTTTGCTCGTCATTTATCTCTGAATAAAAGAATAGCCAACCTTTACATTTATCTTCGAAAATACAGCCAGTAATCCGTAAGTTTATGCGCCATGTTAAAAACTCTTTGCTTTGTTTATCAGAATACTTAAAACTCGTAAATAGCCCAACTAAAGACTCTTTAAGTCTTTCGATATTGCCATCTTTTACTGATACTTTGCAAGTATTAAACTGGTAACCTAAATAATCAAAGCCGTCAGCTATTTCAGCAATCTTTGATTTGTGAGGCATCTCTATCGGACAGTGAATCTCTAAGTTATTATCTGCGTATTTAGCAATAATAAGCTCTGCGAGTTTGTCTGCATCTTCATAGCTACACAAAATTAAGATGTCATCAACATACCTAAAGCTTAGTGTGTTAGGTAGGTCGCGAAGGAATTTATCTAAATCTTGCAGGTAGATAGCAGCTAAGATATTCGAAATAGCTAGTCCTTGAGGCACACCTATTTCGGATGGTTTATCATCTTTTTTTGATGAAATAACGGTTGGGGCTTTGATTGCTGAGAATATGACACTCTTGATATCAGGGTGCATTCGCAATCTTTTATTTAGCTGCTTTTCAAGTAGAGAGTGATCTACTGATGGATAAAAGTTCGATACATCAAGCTTTACATATCCATCGTACGCCCCTGTTTCTAGGCCAGCTTTAATTTTTTTTATTACACTCTGGGGTAATTCGAAAGTAACGCTTTGGCTAAACCTTTTTTGCAAAAAATCGCACATAGCTCTTAGAGATATTCTATCCCGAACTGTAGGTATCGATATTTCACGTGGAGACTTTCCTCTACCTTTACTGATTAAGCTAAGTTTGTACTTTGTGAAATCATAACTACCCGCTCTCATTTTTCGAGAAAGGATTTTTATTTGTTCATCCTGTTGGTTTCGAAATGTATATTGGTTAATATTATCAATACCAGTACCACCGGAATAAACGATTATCTCTTGGAAAATTCGAGTTAAATTTTCTTCTGAAAAATGCTCATCAAACTGAGTTTTAATATTCTTCATTACTAATTACATCCTAGTTTAGCTAGGAATCGCATGCATTTTACGACAAAGTTAACTATATCATTTCCGTTTAATAACACAGTTATGGCAAAAGGAAGCATATATAAGGAACCAATATATAACTTACGATATTTCCGGTTCTTTAATGCGATGTCGATTTGATACTGTGTAGGGTGTGGGTTAACTTTTAATTGGTCACTTACCGAGTTAAAAGTATCGTATAAAGCTTCTGGATAATCTGCGGGAGCTTGATTCTCACACTTATTGAGTGCTACTTCATATTCTTCAGCTAGGCCAACACATGATTGGCCTGTTTTTTCAAACTCAATAGCTCTAACGTATAGAGTTTTAAGATGTTCATAATTTTCTTTTACTGACGCAGCGCGCTCTTTATAAGACAAGCCATTCATAAACCCCGATACCACTAGAACTAAAACGGAGTAAATCAACCAGTATTTGTTTGAGTTAGGATCTGAAGTTTCATTTAAGTAATAAATAGATACAGCAACTGAATAAAATGAGTACCAGAAAAGAATTACTTGAGAATGAAAAGCATTGGATAGAAGTCGGCGTTCAGTGCGAATTCTAGTTTGGCGTGTCCACCATATAGCATTTGAAAGCAAGGGAGTCTCCTAAAGTTTAAGTGCCAAAGGAGTTATAAGTTATCAAGAGTTAACGCCCTTCCATTTGTCAGGGCAAGCTTTAGCTGTGAAGCTGAAACTAAAAGCAATTGCTTGCTTTTCAAAATTACGTTCACTCATTATCTGAGTGGATGATAGAAACTACCACCACCCCTAAGGCACAGCGTAATATTAAGCCTATATCCATATAATATCAATGGGAATGTATTCATATAAAAATAAGGTTTACTCAATCAATTCGCTTGCTTTTTTCTTTCCAAACGTACCCGTCTTCAAGCTTTACTCTGAATGACAATAGCGCAGAAACAAGTCAGAACGATTAAAAATCATCACAACCAATTCCTACTTCCCCAAAACATAACGAGTACTTCGACCACCTGCTCCAGTTTTAACCAAACAGCCAAGCTCAACTAACGCCGCTAAGTGCCGAGATGCAGTTGGCTTACTGACTTTTGCTACTTTATGATATTGAGAGGTGTTAATGCCCTCTTCAAAATCACCATCTAACATTCGATTAAGCACTTTGACTTGCTCTTCTGTCAGCTTGGTTTGATCAATCTTGCGCCAAAAATTGGTTTTAAAAATCGTCCTGTCTATCTCGTTAAAGACTTCTGAAAACGTACTATCAAGGGTTTCAAAAAACCATTGTAGCCAAGCGGTGATATCTAACTCCCCTTTTTGGGTTTGCTCTAAAATCTCATAATAGCTTTTGCGGTTCGCCAAGATACCCACCGACATCGCATAGAATCGAACCGATTGCTGCTCAGCTTGAGCTAATGCGAGATCGGTAAGTAGACGAGTGATTCTTCCATTACCATCATCAAGTGGATGAAGCGTCACAAACCACAGATGTGTCATTGCTGCTCTTAATAGCGGATCTAATGAGGCCTCGCTTTTTGACGTATTAAACCAATCAATAAACTGATTCAATTCAGCATCAAGAATATCTCGACTTGGGGCTTCAAAATGAACAACAGGACGATCAATACGGCCTGATACCACTTGCATAGGTGCATCGCCTCGTAATTGCCCACCCACCACAGGATTAAACATGGTGTAGCCTTGAGGAAATAAACGATTATGCCAATGTAAAATACGATCGAGTGTTAAAGGTGTATCCAAGTTTTCTACTGCATCAAGCATGATCTCGGCTAGGCCATCAGTCTGCTCTGTTGTAGGAAAAGGTCTTTCTTCACTTAATCCTAATTTATTAGCCAGAGAAGAGCGCACCGAGAACGCATTCAACGTTTCACCTTCAATCGCGCTTGAGTGGACAATATTGGCAAGTAACGTATCAAGCATCGCTTTTTCTTGGTCTTGACTCGTCATCTTGCCTAATAAAAGCCCTTGGTTAAATCTAACCGACCTTAATAACGGTTCAATAACGTGTTCATCCCAATAAAAATGAGGCCATTTATCTTGCTGCCATATCCACATAATGCCTTCCTCTGATTCAATTTCGCTTAATCTAATCACAGTATGATTTGAATATAACGCTTATTCAAATCATTTAATGATGCGATTAACCCTCCTATTCACATCAAAACGTGATTAGATTAGTAATACTATTCAACTCACGACAAGCCAAAACCAATTTCTAAAGAGCCATAGGGGTTAGATTTAGATAGAGAGTGCCCGGAAATAGCACTGAATCACCGCCACTACACGATTCACTTTCTTTGATAACCGCTACTTGCGATTTTTCTGTGTATCGTAACTGATATGCTTATCTACGTTCTTTAGTTGAACCCCAACTTTATCAAACGCCTTTTGGATAGTTGCTGAAACATGAAGCGGATCTTCTCCCATTAAAAAGTTCTCTCTATCTTGATCCGTTTCAAATACGCAGACGATTTTTAAGCTATGTGGAAAAGATGAGAATTTGACCGTATGAGTCACCCAAAGAAAACCATCGTAGCCTTTTAACGTATCTTCACAAACTTCGGTTAACACTTCTCTAATTTGATTTTCGATCTTCTTATCTGATTTACGCATAATGCAAACTTCCTATTTAACACTTTTAAAAACGTTTTCGATCAATATTATCTTAAACGATATTAAGTTGTGTGGCAGTTTCAAATGCAAAGTATTTACAGTAACACCTGAAAACCTCACAGTGTGGGAATGTAGTAAATGAGTAAATATTGCCACAGAGTTTGAGATTGGAGCCGAGGAGTTAGATAGACAATAAAAAGCCGCAATGAATGAACTGACCCCCAATAATTGGACAACCAATTACTGAGGGTCTTTTTTATGTCCAAATATAGTCGTGAGCTAAAACTAATTATTGCTAAGCAGTGCTTAGTTAGTCGTACATCAATTCAATTATC
>Ga0316197_10000054_pt1 | contig 99442 bp, 104 predicted proteins | sample OudBiesiAoxic_MG_FD_204939 | JGI IMG/M metagenome (GOLD analysis project Ga0316197, IMG submission 204939) | Coastal sediment microbial communities from Oude Bieten Haven, Netherlands - site A oxic | ecosystem: Environmental > Aquatic > Marine > Coastal > Sediment | place: Netherlands... | reverse complement strand
TATAAAGAGGAATCGCCATGCCACGTTCTCTCAAGAAAGGTCCTTTTATTGACCTACACTTGCTGAAGAAGGTAGAGAAAGCGGTGGAAAGCGGAGACAAAAAGCCTATTAAGACTTGGTCCCGTCGTTCAATGATCATTCCAACTATGATCAACTTGACCATCGCTGTCCATAATGGTCGCCAGCATGTACCAGTTTTCGTTACAGAAGACATGATTGGTCACAAGCTGGGCGAATTTGCACCTACTCGTACTTATCGCGGCCATGCTGCAGATAAGAAAGCTAAAAAGCGTTAGGAGGTAGAATATGGAAGCTATTGCTAAACATCGTTTTGCCAGCATTTCTCCGCAGAAGGCTCGCTTAGTTGCGGACCAAATTCGTGGGAAATCAGTAGACCAAGCTCTTGAAATTCTTACTTTCAGCAACAAAAAAGCTGCAGTATTAATTAAGAAAGTTGTTGAGTCTGCTATCGCAAACGCTGAACACAACGAAGGTGCAGATATCGACGATCTAAATGTCGCTAAAATCTTCGTAGACGAAGGCCCTATCATGAAGCGTATTATGCCTCGTGCTAAAGGTCGTGCAGATCGCATCTTGAAGCGTTCAAGCCACATCACTATCGTTGTAGCTGATCGTTAAAGACTAGGAGATTAAGCAAATGGGTCAAAAAGTACATCCTAATGGTATTCGTCTTGGCATCGTTAAGCCTTGGAATGCTACATGGTTTGCTAGTAGCCAAGAGTTCGCTGACAACCTAGACGGCGACTTCAAGGTACGTCAGTATCTTACTAAAGAACTGAAAAAAGCATCTCTATCTCGCATCGTTATCGAGCGTCCTGCGAAGAGCATCCGTGTGACTATTCACACTGCTCGTCCAGGCGTAGTAATCGGTAAGAAAGGCGAAGACGTAGAAAAACTACGCGCAGGCGTAGCTAAAATCGCAGGTGTTCCAGCGCAAATCAACATTGCAGAAGTTCGCAAGCCAGAGCTAGACGCTCAACTTGTAGCTGATAGCATTGCTTCTCAACTAGAACGTCGTGTTATGTTCCGTCGCGCTATGAAGCGTGCGGTACAAAATGCAATGCGTCTAGGCGCGAAAGGCATCAAAGTACAAGTAGGCGGCCGTCTTGGCGGTGCTGAAATCGCACGTTCTGAATGGTATCGTGAAGGTCGTGTACCTCTACATACTTTACGTGCTGACATTGATTACGCAACTTCTTCGGCTCACACTCAATATGGTGTGATCGGCGTTAAAGTTTGGATCTTCAAAGGTGAAGTTCTAGGCGGTATGCCAGCTGCTAATGCAGTAGAGCCTAAGGCTGACAAGCCTAAGAAGCAGCGTAGAAGCCGTAAGTAAGGAGCTGACTGATGCTACAACCAAAACGTACTAAGTTCCGTAAGGTTATGACTGGTCGTAACCGTGGTCTTGCTAAAGGTACTGAAGTGAGCTTCGGCGAATTCGGTCTTAAAGCTGTAGGCCGTGGTCGTCTAACTGCTCGTCAAATTGAAGCGGCACGTCGTGCTATGACGCGTCACATTAAGCGTCAAGGTCAAATCTGGATCCGTGTGTTCCCAGACAAACCTATCACAGAAAAACCGCTTGAAGTTCGTCAAGGTAAGGGTAAAGGTAACGTTGAGTACTGGGTAGCCCAAATCCAACCTGGAAAGGTTATGTACGAAATGAACGGCGTACCTGAAGAGTTGGCACGTGAAGCGTTCCGCCTAGCGGCACGTAAACTGCCTATCAAAACTACTTTTGTAACTAAGCAGGTGATGTGATGAAAGCACAAGATCTACGCGAGAAAAACGTTGAAGAGCTAAATGAAGAGCTTTTGAATTTGCTACGTGAACAGTTCAACTTGCGTATGCAAGCTGCGACTGGTCAACTACAGCAAACTCATACTCTGAAAGCTGTACGTCGTGATATCGCACGTGTTAAAACTTTACTGAATGAGAAGGCTGGCGCATAATGAGCGAGAAAATTCGTACTATGCAAGGTCGTGTAATTAGCGACAAAATGGATAAGTCTATTGTTGTTGCTATTGAACGCATGGTGAAACACCCGATCTACGGTAAATACATCAAGCGTACGACTAAGCTTCACGCACATGATGAAAACAACGAGTGTGGCCTAGGCGACCTAGTTGCGATTCGTGAATGTCGCCCACTGTCTAAGACTAAGTCTTGGACTCTGGAAAACATTATTGAAAAAGCAAAAGCTTAATTTTTGCTGATTCGATAGCGATACATGTAAGCAGCTCCAATAATTTTTTTTGGAGCTGTTTATTTTTTGACTACCTTTATTAAAAGAATGGTGATACACTCCCCATCCTCTTTTGAAGAGGCAGTCCGACCCGTGATGGGTCTATTTAAATATTTAGCGGAGCACTAACAATGATCCAAATGCAAAGTACACTTGACGCTGCAGATAACTCTGGCGCGCGCAAGGTAATGTGTATTAAGGTCCTGGGTGGCTCTCACCGCCGTTATGCACATATCGGAGACGTCATTAAAGTTACTGTTAAGGAAGCAATTCCTCGCGGTAAAGTTAAAAAAGGTGATGTTCTGAAGGCGGTAGTAGTGCGCACCCGTAAAGGCGTTCGTCGCCCAGACGGTTCTATCATTCGCTTTGACCGTAACGCTTGCGTATTGTTGAATGACACTACTGAGCAACCAGTCGGTACACGTATCTTTGGTCCAGTGACTCGTGAACTTCGTAACCCGAAATTCATGAAAATTGTCTCACTAGCACCAGAAGTTCTGTAAGGAGCGGTCAGATGGCAGCTAAAATCCGTCGTAATGACGAAGTAATCGTTCTTGTCGGTAAAGATAAAGGCAAGAAAGGTAAAGTAACTAAGGTTCTTGAAACTGGTAAAGTTATTGTTGAAGGTATCAATCTTGTGAAAAAGCACCAAAAGCCAGTTCCGGCTCTTGGTCAGCAAGGTGGTATTGTTGAGAAAGAAGCAGCAATTGATGCTTCTAACATCGCAATCTTCAATGAAGCTACTGGTAAAGCGGACCGTATCGGTTTCCGTTTTGAAGAAGGCAAAAAAGTGCGTTTCTTCAAATCAAACGGCGAAACCATTTCTAACTAATAGATAGAAGCAATTTGGAGTTCTACTATGGCGAAACTGCATGATTACTACAAGTCGTCTGTAGTCGCTGAGCTTACCAAAGAGTTCAGCTACTCGAGCGTCATGCAAGTCCCTAGGGTTGAAAAAATTACCCTAAACATGGGTGTTGGTGAAGCAATCAACGATAAGAAGCTACTAGAAAACGCTGCTGCCGATATGGCAATTATCTCTGGCCAAAAGCCATTGATTACAAAAGCACGTAAATCTGTTGCTGGTTTCAAAATCCGTGAAGGCTACCCAATCGGTTGTAAAGTAACCCTGCGTGGCGAACGTATGTGGGAATTCTTAGAGCGTTTAATCTCTATTGCACTTCCACGAGTACGTGATTTCCGTGGTGTTAGCGCTAAGTCTTTTGACGGACGCGGTAACTACAGCATGGGCGTTCGCGAGCAAATCATCTTCCCTGAGATCGACTATGATAAAGTTGATCGTGTACGCGGTCTTGATATTACTATCACGACGTCAGCGAATACAGATGCGGAAGGGCGTGCTCTGCTGACTGCCTTTAACTTCCCATTCCGTAAGTAAGGTGAAGGGTTACTGTTATGGCTAAAAAATCTATGAAAGCACGTGAAGCTAAACGTGCAAAACTTGTTTCTCAGTTCGCTCAAAAGCGTGCTGCGTTAAAAGTTCTAATTAGCGATGTAAATGCTTCTGAAGAAGAGCGTTGGGATGCAGTTCTTAAATTGCAAGCTCTACCTCGTGATTCAAGTGCATCTCGTCAGCGTAATCGTTGCAACCAAACTGGTCGTCCACACGGTTACCTACGTAAATTCGGTTTAAGCCGTATTAAGGTTCGCGAAGCTTGCATGAAAGGCGAGATTCCGGGTCTTCGTAAGGCTAGCTGGTAATTGCCACTTAATCATTTGGAGTAAATCTTATGAGCATGCAAGATCCGATTTCGGATATGCTGACCCGCGTTCGCAACGGTCAATCAGCAAATAAAGTTGCTGTTAAAATGCCTTCTTCAAAGCTTAAAGTTGCAATTGCTGCACTTCTTAAAGCTGAAGGCTACATCGCTGAATTCGCTGTTGAAGGCGAAATCAAACCTGAGCTAGAAATCACTCTTAAGTATTTCCAAGCTAAACCAGTTATCGAGCAAATCCAACGAGTTTCTCGTCCAGGTCTTCGTGTATACAAGAAGAACGACGCGTTACCATCTGTTATGGGTGGTCTTGGTATTGCTGTTGTTTCTACATCAAAAGGCCTTATGTCTGACCGCGCTGCGCGTAAAGCTGGTCTTGGTGGCGAAATTATCTGCTACGTAGCTTAATAGGAGTAGGATATGTCTCGTGTTGCTAAAGCACCTGTGGTTCTTCCTGCTGGCGTAGAAGTTAAACTGAACGGCCAGGAAATCACTATTAAAGGTGGTAAAGGTGAACTAACTCGCGTACTAAACGACGCTGTAGTTGTTTCACAAGAAGATAACTCTATTGTATTTGGTCCACGCGAAGGCGTTACCAATGCTTGGGCACAAGCTGGTACAGCTCGTGCACTAGTAAACAATATGGTTGTTGGTGTAAATGAAGGCTTTACTAAGAAGCTAACTCTTAAAGGTGTAGGTTACCGTGCTGCTATGAAAGGCAACGCTGTAGGCCTTACTCTTGGCTTCTCACATCCAGTAGAGCACGCTCTTCCGGAAGGTATTAAAGCTGAATGTCCAACTCAAACTGAGATCATCATTACTGGTTGCGATAAGCAAGTAGTAGGTCAAGTTGCTGCGGATATTCGTTCATACCGTAAACCTGAGCCTTATAAAGGCAAAGGTGTTCGTTACGCCGATGAAATCGTGCGTACTAAAGAAGCTAAGAAGAAGTAGGGTATCACTATGGATAAGAAAGCATCTCGCATCCGTCGTGCTACACGTGCACGTCGTAAGATCGCTGAACTGTGTGCAACTCGCCTTGTAGTGCACCGTACTCCGCGTCATACGTATGCTCAGGTAATCGCACCAAACGGCTCAGAGGTTATCGCTGCCGCTTCTACTGTAGAAAAGGCAATCCGTGAGCAAGTTGGAAATACTAGTAACAAAGCAGCTGCTGAAGCAATTGGTAAACTAATTGCAGAGCGCGCTATCGAAAAAGGCATTACTAATGTTGCTTTCGATCGTTCTGGTTTCCAATACCACGGTCGAGTAGCGGCGCTAGCAGATTCTGCTCGCGAAGCTGGTCTGAAATTCTAAGGTAGGGTTGGAAGATGGCTAAAGAACAACAACAAGCTACAGATTTGAACGAAAAGCTAATTGCTGTTAACCGTGTTTCTAAAACGGTTAAAGGTGGTCGAATCTTTAGTTTTACTGCACTAACAGTTGTTGGTGACGGTAATGGTCGTGTAGGTTTCGGTTACGGCAAAGCTCGTGAAGTACCTGCAGCGATTCAAAAATCAATGGAAAAAGCACGTCGTAACATGTTTACGATTGCACTTAACGAAGGTACTCTTCACCATTCTGTAAAAGGTCGCCACACTGGTTCTAAAGTGTACATGCAACCTGCTTCAGAAGGTACTGGTATCATCGCCGGTGGTGCTATGCGTGCAGTGTTAGAAGTTGTGGGTGTCCGCAACGTACTAGCTAAAGCTTATGGCTCTACTAACCCAATCAACGTTGTTCGTGCAACGATTGCGGGTCTAAGTAGCGTTAAGTCACCTGAAATGGTAGCTGCTAAGCGTGGTCTAACTGTTGAATCTATTTCGGAGTAAGTACCATGTCTAAAACTATCAAAGTAACTCAGACTAAAAGCTCTATCGGTCGCCTACCTAAGCACGTTTTGTGCCTTAAAGGTCTAGGTCTTCGTCGCATCAACCATACAGTAGAAATTGCTGATACTCCGTGTAACCGCGGTATGATCAACAAAGTTCGCTATATGGTTAATATTGAGGAGTAATCAGTAATGTTTTTGAATACTCTATCACCGGCTGCTGGTTCTAACGCTTCTAAGAAGCGCGTAGGTCGCGGTATCGGTTCAGGCCTAGGTAAAACTGGTGGCCGTGGTCACAAAGGCCAAAAATCACGTTCTGGCGGTAAAGTTCGCGTTGGTTTTGAAGGTGGTCAAATGCCTCTGAAACAACGTTTACCTAAATTTGGCTTTACTTCACGTAAGAGCCTAGTGACTGCAGAGGTTCGTTTAAGCGAACTTGCTAAAGTTGAAGGTAACGTTATCGATCTAAACAGCCTTAAAGCTGCTAACGTAATCACTAAGAACATTGTGTTCGCGAAAGTTGTACTTTCTGGTGAAATCGCTAGAGCTGTAACTGTTAAAGGTCTACGCGTAACGAAAGGCGCTAAAGCTGCGATTGAAGCTGCAGGCGGTAAGATCGAGGAATAATCCTCGAAGGATGAGGTACAATGGCAAAGAAACCAGGAAAAGAAGTAAATAGTGCTCAGAACGGCCTAGCTGAACTGAAATCGCGTCTGTTATTTGTTATAGGTGCGCTTTTAGTGTTCCGAGCAGGCTCATTTGTGCCAATTCCTGGGATTGACGCTGCTGTCCTTGCTGATCTTTTCGAACAGCAGCAGGGTACCATCATTGAACTGTTTAACATGTTCTCTGGTGGTGCACTGTCGCGTGCCTCAATTCTTGCTCTAGGTATTATGCCGTATATTTCGGCATCTATCGTTGTTCAACTGTTAACAGTTGTTCATCCACCTTTAGCTGAATTGAAAAAAGAAGGTGAGTCTGGTCGTCGTAAGATTAACCAGTACACACGTTATGGCACCTTGGTTCTGGCTACATTCCAAGCAATTGGTATTGCAACCGGTCTACCAAGCATGATTCCAGGGTTAGTTGCTAACCCTGACATGATGTTCTATCTGACAGCTACAGTAAGTTTAGTAACTGGTACCATGTTTTTAATGTGGTTAGGCGAACAAATTACTGAGCGTGGCATCGGTAACGGTATATCTTTGATTATTTTCACAGGTATCGTTGCAGGTTTACCACCAGCTATCGGTGAAACGATCCAGCAGGCGCGTCAAGGTGAACTGCACGTGCTTCTTCTATTACTAATTGCAGTGTTATCGTTTGCAGTTATTTACTTTGTAGTGTTCATGGAGCGTGGTCAACGTCGTATTGTCGTTAACTATGCAAAGCGTCAGCAAGGCCGTAAGGTATTTGCAGCTCAAAGTACTCACTTGCCACTTAAAATTAATATGGCTGGTGTAATTCCTGCAATATTTGCATCTAGTATTATACTATTCCCTGGGACATTGGCTCAGTGGTTTGGTGGTAATGGTGAAGGAACATTCGGTTGGTTAACTGATGTTTCCATGGCGTTAAGCCCTGGTCAGCCATTATATGTAATGCTATATGCAGCAGCAATTATCTTCTTCTGTTTCTTCTATACAGCGTTGGTGTTTAATCCACGTGAAACAGCTGATAACTTGAAGAAGTCTGGTGCATTCGTACCCGGAATCCGCCCAGGCGAACAGACGACGAAATATATTGATAAAGTTATGACTCGATTAACCCTAGCGGGTGCGATGTATATTACCTTTATCTGTCTGATCCCTGAGTTTATGATGATTGCATGGAACGTACGCTTCTATTTTGGCGGAACTTCCCTACTAATCGTAGTTGTAGTTATCATGGACTTTATGGCACAGGTTCAGACTCATCTGATGTCTCAGCAGTATGAGTCCGTTTTGAAAAAAGCTAATCTGAAAGGCTACGGCCGTTAATTTCAGACCCATTTACGGAGTTTAGCAATGAAAGTTCGTGCTTCCGTTAAGAAAATCTGCCGCAACTGTAAAGTTATTAAGCGCAACGGTGTTGTGCGTATAATTTGTGTTGAACCAAAGCATAAACAACGCCAAGGTTAATTAGCAGAAATTTTTACTTGATATATTAAGTTAGGCCGAGTATTATTCTCGGCCTACCTTTTGTGTGCAAAAGAAGTAGTTATAGTCGCAACGTATCCTCATCGGGCTTTGTTGCGGCTCTTCTTAAGAAAAAGTACTAGGAGTGAATAGTGGCCCGTATAGCAGGCATTAACATTCCTGATCATAAACACGCTGTAATTGCATTGACTGCAATCTACGGCATCGGTAAGACTCGCTCGCAAGCTATTTTAGCTGCAGTTGGTATTGCTGAAGATGTTAAGATCAGTGAACTGAATGATGAGCAGATTGATATTCTGCGTGATGGTGTTGCCAAATACACTGTCGAAGGCGACTTACGTCGTGAAGTATCGATGAACATTAAGCGTCTTATGGACCTTGGTTGTTATCGTGGTCTTCGTCACCGTCGCAGTCTACCATTACGTGGACAGCGTACTAAAACCAACGCACGTACCCGTAAAGGTCCGCGCAAGCCGATCAAAAAATAATCGGATAAGGTAGAGAGTACAATGGCAAAACAACCTACTCGCGCTCGTAAGCGCGTTCGCAAGCAAGTAGCGGATGGCGTAGCGCATATCCATGCTTCTTTCAACAACACAATCGTAACCATTACTGACCGTCAAGGTAATGCACTAGCTTGGGCTACTGCAGGTGGTTCTGGTTTCCGTGGTTCTCGTAAATCTACACCGTTTGCTGCGCAAGTTGCTGCTGAACGTTGTGGTGAAATGGCCAAAGAATATGGCGTTAAGAACCTTGAAGTTATGGTTAAGGGCCCTGGTCCTGGTCGTGAGTCAACTATCCGTGCGTTAAACGCTGCTGGATACCGCATCACAAATATTGTAGATGCTACTCCGATCCCTCATAACGGTTGTCGTCCACCTAAGAAACGTCGCGTTTAAGTTTCGTTTCTAGGAATATTGGAGAAAGAACATGGCAAGATATTTGGGTCCTAAGCTGAAGCTTAGCCGTCGCGAAGGCACTGATTTATTCCTTAAATCAGGCGTACGTGCGATCGATACCAAGTGTAAGATCGATAACGCTCCAGGTGTACACGGCGCTCGTCGCGGTCGTTTATCTGAGTATGGCGTTCAGCTTCGTGAGAAGCAAAAAGTTCGTCGTATGTATGGCGTACTAGAAAAACAATTCCGTAACTACTACAAAGATGCTGCTCGTATTAAAGGCAACACAGGTGAAAACCTACTTCAACTTCTTGAAGGTCGTCTAGATAACGTAGTTTACCGCATGGGCTTTGGCGCTACACGTGCTGAATCTCGTCAACTAGTTAGCCATAAGTCTATTCTAGTTAATGGTAAAGTAGTTAACGTTCCTTCTTTCAAAGTTGCGGCTAACGACGTTGTTTCAATTCGTGAAAAAGCTAAACAGCAATCACGTATTAAAGCTGCTCTAGAAGTTGCTGAACAACGCGAAAAACCAACTTGGATTGAAGTAGATGCTGGCAAAATGGAAGGTACGTTTAAGCGTCTTCCTGAACGTTCTGATTTGTCTGCCGACATCAACGAACACTTGATCGTCGAGCTTTACTCTAAGTAAAGCTTCAATATAGAGAGGACACAATGCAGGGTTCTGTAACAGAATTTCTAAAGCCGCGTCTAGTTGACATTGAACAAGTTAGCCAGACTCACGCAAAAGTAACTCTTGAGCCGTTAGAGCGTGGTTTTGGCCACACTCTAGGTAACGCTCTACGTCGTATTTTACTATCTTCAATGCCGGGTTGTGCCGTAACTGAAGTAGAAATCGAAGGCGTATTACATGAGTACAGCACCAAAGAAGGTGTTCAGGAAGATATCCTTGAAATCCTTCTAAACCTTAAAGGCCTTGCCGTTAAGGTTGAGGGTAAAGATGAAGTTATCATTACTCTTAACAAGTCTGGTGCAGGCCCTGTTGTTGCAGGTGACATCACCCATGATGGTGATGTTGAGATTGCGAACCCAGAGCATGTAATCTGCCACTTAACTGATGACAATGCTGAAATCAGCATGAGAATCAAGGTAGAGCGTGGTCGTGGCTATGTACCATCAACAGCGCGTATCCATACTGAAGAAGATGAGCGTCCAATCGGTCGTTTGCTTATCGATGCAACTTACAGCCCAGTAGATAAAATATCTTATGCGGTTGAAGCAGCACGTGTTGAGCAACGCACTGACTTAGACAAGCTTGTTATAGATATGGAAACAAACGGTACACTTGATCCTGAGGAAGCTATCCGTCGTGCAGCTACAATTTTAGCTGAACAACTGGATGCATTTGTAGATCTTCGTGATGTACGAGTTCCTGAAGAGAAAGAAGAAAAGCCAGAGTTCGATCCGATCCTACTGCGTCCTGTAGACGATCTTGAACTAACGGTTCGCTCTGCTAACTGTTTGAAAGCAGAAGCGATTCACTACATTGGTGATCTGGTGCAGCGCACTGAGGTTGAGCTACTTAAAACGCCAAACCTTGGTAAGAAATCTTTAACTGAAATTAAAGATGTTCTAGCTTCACGTGGTCTTTCTTTAGGCATGCGCCTAGAGAACTGGCCACCAGCGTCTATCGCTGAAGATTAATCAGTTCACTAATTATCTAGTTAGAAGGATTAGGTCATGCGCCATCGTAAGAGTGGTCGTCAACTCAACCGCAACAGCAGCCACCGTAAAGCTATGTTTAGCAATATGGCTTGCTCTTTGGTTCGTCACGAGATTATCAAGACGACTGTACCAAAAGCAAAAGAGCTTCGCCGTGTAGTTGAGCCTTTGATTACATTAGCTAAGACAGACAGTGTTGCTAACCGTCGTCTAGCATTTGCTCGCACTCGTGATAACGAAGTTGTAGCAAAACTATTTACCGAGTTAGGTCCACGCTTTGCACAACGTGCTGGTGGTTATACTCGTATTCTGAAGTGCGGTTTCCGTACAGGTGATAAAGCGCCAATGGCTTACATTGAGCTTGTAGATCGCCCAGAAGTAGAAGCTGCAGCTGAGTAATCAGTAGTAGTTTCATAAAAAAAACCGAGTCTTAGGACTCGGTTTTTTTATATTCTGAATTTAAGAAAATTTATTTCTGCCACTCATCAAGAAAATCCTGAACCTTATCAACCATATTGGTAGAGCCAACAAAAAATGGCACTCGTTGATGTAATTCGGTTGGTTTAAGATCTAGGATTCGCGTTTCTCCATCTGTCGCCTTACCTCCCGCCTCTTCAATCAACATTGCCATCGGGTTACATTCATAAAGTAATCGTAATTTACCGTTTGGATAAGCTTGTGTGCTTGGGTATAGATAAATACCACCTTTCAATAAATTTCTATGGAAGTCAGCGACCAACGAACCAATATAGCGTGATGTATAAGGACGATTGTCTTCAGGGCTAATTTCTTGGCAGTATTTTAGATATTGTTTAATACCTTCAGGGAAACGAATATAATTCCCTTCGTTGATTGAATAAATATTTCCATCCTGTGGGATTTTCATATCTTCATGAGATAAGCAGAATACCCCTAATGATGGGTCATAAGTAAAACCATGAACTCCATTACCAGTACTGTAAACAAGCATAGTAGATGAGCCATAGATAATATAACCAGCGGCTACTTGTTGGTTTCCTGGCTGAAGAAAATCTTCTTCGGTAGGGGGTGTTCCAATTGGCGAAATACGGCGATATATAGAGAAAATAGTACCGACAGAAACGTTAACATCAATATTTGATGAGCCATCTAATGGGTCCATTAAGACTACGTATTTAGCGTCTTTATTTAATGCTTTGTTAAAGGCAACTGCTTCGTCTTCTTCTTCACTTGCGACACCACAAACCTGTCCACGATTCTCTAATGCAGCTTTGAACTTATCATTGGCATACAGATCCAATTTCTGTTGTTGCTCACCTTGGATATTTTCTTCACCAGAAGCACCAGTGATATCAACAAGTCCTGCTTTATTTATTTCGCGGTTTACAATTTTAGCTGCCAACTTAATTGAACCAATAAGTGAGGAAAGCTCTCCGCTTGCGTGAGGAAAGTCATGCTGCTTAGCAACAATAAACTCACCTAGGGTTCTTATTTCAGACATAGTTATTCCTTTATTTTTTGTTAATAGATATCAACGATAAGTAGGGTTAGGTACTGATTTATTTTTATAATAGTTGTGTTACTGTTTGCTGTAATTCATTCTATAGCATAGAACTTTTTAAGAGTATTGAAGTAACTTTGAATTGAGGTTACTCACTAATTAAATAATAAGACGGTTGTAATTATGCATATTCATATCCTTGGTATCTGTGGCACCTTCATGGGAGGCGCTGCTACATTAGCTCGTCAGCTTGGGCATAAAGTCACAGGATGCGATGCTAACGTTTATCCACCAATGAGTACGTTATTAGAATCTCAAGGTATTGAGATCATCCAAGGCTTTGACCGAAGCCAACTAGAACCTGCGCCAGACCTTGTTGTGATTGGTAATGCAATGAGCCGCGGTAACCCGTGTGTTGAATATGTATTGGATAAAAATCTGAAATACACTTCAGGACCACAATGGCTTCAAGAGTTCTTATTACAAGATCGCTGGGTGATGGCGGTTGCAGGAACTCACGGTAAAACGACAACAGCGAGTATGCTTACATGGGTGCTTGAAGAGTGTGGTTATAAACCGGGATTTTTAGTCGGTGGTGTACTTGGTAACTTTGGTGAATCGGCTCGTTTAGGCGAAAGCATGTTTTTTGTCGTAGAAGCGGATGAATATGACAGTGCTTTTTTTGATAAGCGTTCTAAGTTCGTTCATTACCGCCCTAGAACTCTTGTGTTGAATAACCTTGAATTTGATCATGCCGATATTTTTGATGATCTTGCTGCTATTCAGCGCCAGTTCCATCATTTAATTAGAACAGTTCCAAGTACCGGACGTATTTTTGCACCAAAATATGATAAGCCACTAGAGCAAGTCCTAGAACAAGGTTGTTGGAGTGAGCTTGAATTCACGGGTGAAGATGGCCAATGGAAAGCCAATAAGCTTAAGAAAGATGGCAGTGTATTTGATATTTACTTTGAAGATGAGAAAGTTGGTCAGGTTGATTGGGACCTAGTCGGCGATCATAATGTCAGTAACGCATTGATGGTTGTGGCATCAGCTCGTCATGTTGGTGTTACTCCTGATTTAGCTTGTGAAGCGTTAGGTAAGTTTATTAATACTAAACGTCGTCTAGAATTTAAAGGGGAAGTAAATGGAGTCACTGTTTATGATGATTTTGCTCATCACCCAACAGCGATTGATCTAACTCTAGGTGGTTTACGTAATAAAGTGGGTGATAAGAAAATTATTGCCGTACTAGAGCCTCGTTCAAGCACCATGAAATTAGGTGTCCATAAAGACACCTTGGCAGCATCTCTGCATGCAGCCGATTCAGTTTATCTTTTTCAACCAGATAATATCGCTTGGTCGGTAGATGATGTAGCAAAGCAATGCTCTCAACCTGCCTATACGCATAATGATATTGATGCCTTTGTTGATATGATTGTGGCCGAAGCACAACCAGGCGATCAGATATTAGTCATGAGCAATGGTGGTTTTGAAGGTATTCACGGTAAATTACTTGATAAGTTGAGCCAATAAATGAAACCTCAAAAAAAAGCAATTACATTAGCAATGACAGGGGCTTCTGGTGCCCCTTATGGCTTGCGCTTATTAGAGTGCCTATTGGCCGCGGATTATCATGTTTACTTTCTTATCTCTTCGGCAGCTCGTGTGGTGATGGCAACAGAGCATGATCTGAAGTTGCCAAGTGGCCCTGATGCGATGAAAATGGCACTGGTTGAGAATCTTGGTTGTAATGCTGATAATTTAACGGTTTGTGGTAAAGAGGATTGGTTCTCGCCGGTCGCTTCTGGATCCGCCGCACCAAAGCAAATGGTGGTGTGTCCATGCTCTGCAGGTAGTGTTGCCTCTATTGCTCATGGTATTTCGGATAACTTGATAGAGCGCGCTGCTGATGTTGTATTAAAAGAGCGTGGTCAATTGATAATGGTAGTTAGAGAGACTCCGTTCTCAACATTGCATTTAGAAAACATGCTTAAGCTCTCTCAAATTGGTGCGACGATTATGCCTGCCGCGCCTGGTTTTTATCATCAACCAAAGTCGATTGAGGATTTAATTGATTTTATGGTAGCTCGAATATTAGATCATTTAGGAGTGGAGCAAGGGTTAGTACCGCGCTGGGGTTACGATCACCGCTGATATAATCAACATGCTTAGAGAAAACCACTGGCTCATTGCTTGATTCACACATACAATATGGCCTCTCATCGGGGAGCAACCGATATCAACTAGTTATCTAGATTGGTATTCGCTGAGATTAGCAAGCATTGGATAATGCTCGCTTAAACCCGTACTACCTGACTCAGATAATGCTGGCGTAGGGATTGAGATGACATCCTCTTAGAGAATATCACCTTAATTCTGTGCCGCTCAAAAGGATGTAAGCGCACATAATGAACACTCTTTCTATTTCCTCTCCATTTAAACTATTACCGACAGCGTTAGCAATTGTCGCGGCGTCTTCTTTTTCTGTTTCTGCTGCAGATACAGAGACTCTAACCGTTTACACCTATGATTCTTTTGCGGCTGATTGGGGTCCAGGACCAACCATTGAAGCGGCTTTTGAAGCTCAATGTGGCTGTGATTTAAAATTAGTTGCTCTTGATGACGGTGTTTCTATTTTGAATCGACTTCGTTTAGAAGGGAGAAATGCCAAAGTAGATGTGGTGTTAGGGTTAGATAATAACTTAATGGCAGAAGCGAAGGCGACAGGTTTATTGGCTCAGCATCAAGTGAATACCGACTCTGTCACTTTACCGGGTGGTTGGAATGACACAACATTTGTTCCTTATGATTTCGGCTACTTTGCGTTTGTTTATAATAAAGAAAAAGTGGCAAATCCACCTAAAAGCCTAAAAGAATTAGTAGAACAGCGCGATGATCTAAAGGTGATCTATCAAGATCCAAGAACATCAACACCTGGGCAAGGACTATTACTTTGGATGAAGTCAGTCTATGGTGATGAAGCACCGCAAGCATGGAAACAACTGGCTAAGAAAACAGTTACAGTAACCAAAGGTTGGTCTGAAGCTTACAGTATGTTCTTAGAAGGTGAGTCTGATTTAGTCTTATCTTATACCACTTCACCTGCATATCATTTGATTGCTGAAAAAGACGATAGATTTGCAGCAGCTAATTTTTCTGAAGGTCACTACACTCAAGTAGAAGTCGCAGCGAAAGTAAAAAACACTCAACATAATAAGCTTGCTGATGAGTTTCTTGAATTTATTTTAAACGATAAATTTCAATCTGCTATGCCGACAGGGAACTGGATGTATCCTGTGATAGAGGTTGCTTTACCTCAAGGTTTCGAAACGTTAACTGTGCCAAGCAAATCGTTGTCATTTAGTTCACAAGAGATCTCTCAACAGCGTAAATCGTGGATCCGTGAGTGGCAACACGCTCTGACATTCTAATTTAAATTAAGGGGCACGGTTGTGCTCCTGTCTTTTGGCAATTATGAAAAACACCTCTTCTTATAACTCGGTTCCTTTATTGGGATATTTAATCGCGATTGTCATTATTGGCTTTGTTGGCGGAGCTATCAGTGCTCTGCTTTTAGAATCGCCAAGTTTGGATTTAAGTTTAGTTTGGTCAGATCCTTATTATCGCTATATTACTAAGTTCAGTTTATACCAAGCATTCCTTTCTACTTTATTTAGTATCAGTCTTGCGATCCCTACAGCATATGCCTTATCACGACGTCAATTTAAAGGTAGAGGCTTACTATTAAAGCTTTGTGCTACGACACTTGTGCTTCCTGCATTAGTGGGTGTTTTTGGCTTACTTTCTATTTATGGCAATAGCGGTTTAATCGCCGATCTATTTCAATGGTTTGGTTATTCTTTACCATTTTCAATTTATGGCCTAAATGGCATTTTACTCGCGCACGTTTTTTTTAATTACCCTTTCGCGACTCGATTGTTTCTACAAAGTTTGGATTCTATTCCGACAGAGCAACATCAACTTTCAGCTCATTTAGGGTTAACGGGTTGGAGTAAATATCGATTGGTGGCATGGCCGAGAATAAAGCAGCAATTACCTCATGTGGCAGGCCTCGTATTCATGCTCTGCTTTACTAGTTTTGCAACGGTAATGGCATTAGGGGGCGGCCCTAAATCAACCACGATTGAATTGGCAATATATCAGGCGATTAAGTTTGATTTTGATTTGCAGGCGGGTGCTATTTTAGCCTTATGGCAGATGTTGCTATGTGGCGTACTTTCTTTATCTATTCAACGTTTTTCTAAATCGGTTGCTGTTGACTCGGCATCCATTTCTCAAGCGGTGCTGTATCAAGATTCAACCCAAGAAAAGTGGTGGGACAGAGGTTGGATTATATTACTGATACTCTTTTTATTACCGCCGTTACTGATGGTGGTGCTTAGTGGATTAAATTCTGAATTGATGACGGTGTTTAGTTCATCTGATTTTTGGTTAGCGCTAACAAATTCATTAATAGTGGCTTTAGGGGCTGCGGTATTAGCAATGATATTTGGCGTTATCTTGTTGCATACGACTCGTGCGTTGAGATTAAAACAGAAGCGATTGTGGGCGGATAAATTAGATCTGATAGGAACCATGATCTTAGTGACGCCGGGATTGGTGATCAGTACTGGGTTATTTTTATTACTCAGAAATATGACCGATGTGTTTTCAATCGCGATTTGGGTAGTAGTCGTAGTGAATGCGCTTATGGCATTGCCGTATGTGATAAAAACACTCGCGCAGCCTCTGTTGCATATTGCGCAACAATACCAATTATTATCGGCAAGCTTAGGTATTTATGGCTTTACACGTTTTCGATTGATTGAATGGCGGGCATTAAGAAAACCGATGGCCCATGCGTTTGCGATTGCCTTTATTATGTCGATTGGTGATTTAAGTGCGATTGCCTTGTTTGGCAGCCAAGAGTTTCGAACTTTGCCTTTGTATCTGTTTCAATTATTAGGTAGCTATCAAATGGAAGCCGCCGCAGTAGTCTCCCTGAGTTTATTGCTATTAAGTGTAGGTGTATTTAGCGTGGTGGAGTGGTTATTCTCCTCTAAGCACAATCATAAAGGTGGGTCATAATGCTGAGTTTTTCGGATGTAAAATATCGTTATCATTCAGAATTATTTGAATTTGATTTAGATGTAAAACAAGGTGATGTTGTTGCTATTCTTGGTCCTAGTGGAGCAGGGAAGAGTACCTTGTTGAGTTTATTGGCAGGGTTCATCGACCCAGAGTCTGGTGACATCACGATCAACAACACGTCGCTACTATCAAAAGCGCCACATCAGCGTCCGTTGTCGATGCTATTTCAAGAGCATAACTTATTTGCTCACCTCTCGATTGCCGATAATATTGGTTTAGGGATTAAAGCGAATTTGCGATTAAGTGAGACCGAGAAAGGGCAAGTTATTCATGCTGCTCAACAAGTCGGAGTCGATGAATTATTACATCGCTTACCTGAACAGTTATCTGGTGGGCAAAAACAACGGGTAGCATTAGCTCGATGTTTAGTACAGAAAAAACCAGTATTGCTATTAGATGAACCTTTCTCTGCACTGGATCCTATGTTGCGCGAAGAGATGATCTCTTTAATCAATCAACTCATAAAATCCCAGAACCTTACCGTATTGATGGTGACTCATAGTTTGCAGGATGCAAAAGCACTCGCTTCTCATTATGCCTTTGTATGTGAGCATAAAATCTTGAGTTCTGGAAAAGTATCTGAACTTACAACGCAAGATAACCCTTCGCAATTAGAGCGATATTTGCAAGCGGTAAAGTAAACTTTTCCCTCTCAAATTGGGTATAATCTACTACACTCAGTTTTATGATAAATAGGCGTGACCTAACTGCTGTCATACAGTAAGATTGGCGCCCTTTTGAACCTCGCCGTTTAAGGCGATCTATTCTCGGTTCATTATGAAACTCTCACTCTATATAAAATAAATAAACTAATTTTGAGGTGTATTACTACTATGTCATTTGCTTTGGGCCAACGTTGGATCAGTGATACAGAAAGTGATTTGGGTTTAGGAACAGTTGTTGCTGTTGATGATAGAACCGTATCCGTACTTTTTGCCGCATCAGAAGAAAACCGTTTATACGCAAGACACGATGCACCCGTTACCCGAGTGATGTTCAATAAGGGAGATACAATTGAAAGCCATGAAGGCTGGTCACTTGAAGTAGAAGAAGTTATTGAAGATGGTGGACTATTAACTTACATCGGTACGCGAATAGATACAGATGAAGTGAATGTTGTTCTTCGTGAAACGTTACTAAGCCATCAAATCCGCTTTAATAAGCCTCAAGATAAATTATTTGCAGGTCAAATTGATCGTATGGATCGCTTTGCATTGCGTTTTCGTGCACTCAAAAACCAGTATGAGCAACACAAAAATCCAATGCGTGGTTTGTGTGGTATGCGTGCAGGTTTAATTCCTCACCAACTATTTATCGCCCAAGAAGTCGGTCGTCGCTATGCCCCTCGTGTTTTATTAGCCGATGAAGTTGGTCTAGGTAAAACGATTGAAGCCGGTATGATTATTCATCAGCAAGTGCTTTCTGGCCGTGCTGAACGTGTATTAATTGTTGTTCCTGAAACTCTGCAACATCAATGGTTAGTTGAAATGATGCGTCGCTTCAATTTGCATTTCTCTATCTTTGATGAAGAGCGTTGCATTGAATCTTACGCTGATTCAGAAAATCCATTTGATACGGCACAGCTTGTTTTATGTTCATTAGATTTTATTCGTAAGAGTAAGCGTCGTTTTGAGCAAGTGGTTGAAGCGGATTGGGATCTTCTTGTTGTCGATGAAGCGCATCACCTTGAGTGGAATCAAACAAAACCAAGTCGTGAATATCAAGTAATTGAAGCGATTGCAGAAGATACAGCTGGTGTTTTACTGCTTACTGCGACACCTGAGCAGCTAGGCCACGAAAGCCACTTTGCTCGTCTGCGTTTGTTAGATCCAGATCGTTTCTATGATTACGATGCATTTGTTGAAGAAGAGCGTCAATACCAACCGGTTGCTGATGCAGTCACTGCACTAATGAGTGGGGATAAGCTGTCGAGTGAGGCGAAAAATCGTATTGCAGATCTGCTTTCTGAGCAAGATGCAGAGCCTCTATTTAGAATTATTGAATCTTCTACATCAGAAGAAGAGCAAGCACAGGCACGTCAAGAGTTAGTTGATAACTTGATGGATCGCCATGGTACTGGTCGTGTGTTATTCCGTAATACACGTGCAGCGATTAAAGGGTTTCCACAACGAAACCTTAATCTGATGCCAATGCAATTACCATCACAATACGCGACCTCTATGCGTGTTGCGACTATGATGGGTGGCCGCATGAGTGATGAAGCTCGTGCAATGAAAATGCTTTATCCAGAAGAGATATTCCAAGAGTTTGAAGGCGATAGTGCGACGTGGTGGCAGTTTGATCCGCGTGTAAACTGGTTGCTTGAATTACTAAAAGAAAACCGTAATGAAAAAGTATTAATAATCGCTTCTCGCGCTTCAACAGCGTTGCAATTAGAGCAAGCGTTACGTGAGCGCGAAGGCATTCGTGGGACGGTTTTCCATGAAGGTATGTCTATCATTGAGCGTGATAAAGCAGCGGCTTATTTCGCACAAGAAGAAGGTGGCGCACAAGTACTTATCTGTTCTGAAATTGGCTCTGAAGGTCGTAACTTCCAGTTTGCTAACCAATTAGTGATGTTTGATTTACCGTTTAACCCAGATTTACTTGAGCAACGTATTGGTCGTTTGGACCGTATTGGTCAAAAACGTGATATTGAGATCCATGTGCCGTATTTACAAGGTACGTCTCAAGAATTATTAGCTCGTTGGTTTGATGAAGGCCTTAATGCTTTTGGTGAAACTTGTCCTACTGGCCGTGCTGTGTATGAAAAATTCTCTGATGCGATTATTGCAATTTTAGCGACAGGCAAATCGGATGGGCTAGAACCTCTTATTGAAGAATCAGCCGCATTAAATAAAGAATTAAAAGCGCAGTTAGAGCAAGGTCGAGACCGCTTATTGGAAGTGCATTCTAATGGTGGTGAAAAAGCAAAAGCACTTGCTGAGAAGATTGCCGCAACGGATGGTGATACGAACTTAGTTAATTTTGCATTAAACCTATTTGATACTATTGGCTTGAATCAGGATGACAAAGGCGAAAATGCCATTGTTGTTACTCCAGCAGAAAATATGTTGGTATCTAGCTACCCAGGTCTGCCTTATGAAGGTTGTACGATTACCTTTGATCGTGAAACTGCGCTTTCTCGTGAAGATATGAACTTGATCAGCTGGGAACACCCAATGATCCAAGGTGGTATTGATTTAGTTCTGACTGAAGGTGTGGGTGCAACAGCGGTTTCTTTATTAAAGAATAAAGCGTTGCCTGCAGGGACGTTATTGCTTGAGTTAGTTTATGTGGTGGATGCGCAAGCGCCTAAGCAAAGCGGTATTGGTCGCTTCTTACCGAAAACGCCAATTCGTCTAATGATGGATAGTAAAGGCAATGATCTATCGGCTCAGGTTGAGTTTGAAAGCTTTAACCGTCAACTAAGTCCTGTTAACCGTCATATGGCGAGTAAGCTTGTTAACTCAGTACAAAAAGAAATTCATGCGTTGATTGATACTGCTGAAGTCAGTATTGAAGATCGTATTGAATCGGTTCGTGTTGATGCGAATACTGAGATGAAAGCAGCACTAAATGCAGAGCTAGAGCGTTTACAAGCATTGAAAGCGGTAAATCCAAATATCCGTGATGAAGAATTAACTCAGATTGAAACCCAAATGAGTGAACTTTCTGGATACATTGGTAAAGCGCAAGTTCAGCTTGATTCACTGCGTTTAATCGTTGTGAGCCATAATTAATCATGGCAATGCTTGAATACAATCCACCAATGGAACCGCTTGATATTGTCTATCAAGATGAAGCGATTCTTGCGGTGAATAAACCTGCGGGATTACTCTCTAATCCCGGCAGGGCTCCAGAGCACTATGACAGTGTATGGTCCCGTGTTATCGCTGAGTTTCCAGAAGCTCAGCTTGTGCATCGCCTTGATATGTCGACTTCTGGGCTAATGATTTTTGCTTTATATAAAGAAGCCGAAAGGCACATTAAAAAGCAGTTTCAGTATCGCTTAACTCATAAAGTGTATTACGCACGAGTATGGGGAAAAGTCGAGAAAACAGAAGGGCATATCGATTTACCGTTAATTTGTGATTGGCCAAACCGTCCACGCCAAATGGTGTGTTACGAGCATGGAAAGCCATCACAAACGGGGTATCAAGTGATACAGGTTGAAGATAAGACAACATTAGTGCGCTTATTGCCGATCACGGGTCGCTCTCATCAACTGCGTGTACATATGATGGAAGAAGGGCATGAGATTATCGGAGATGAGTTTTATGCGTGTGAAGAGGCTCTGGCGTTTTCTGAGCGTTTGCAACTGCATTCTGCTGAACTAAGTTTTTATCATCCAGAAACCGATAAGTTCATCAGTTTATTTGCACCTTGTGAGTTTTATCCTGAGGCAAAATCAGGCGAATTAGATGCAATGAATATTGTACAGGTGAGACCTGATTATAAGACCTTACCTAAGCAGTAGCTTGAGTTTATATAAATAACAGAAAGGAGCCGAACGGCTCCTTTTTTATTGAGAGTAATAGTAGAAAATAATGATGGCAAGTTAGCCTTGTGGTTTAACAACCATTACGTTGATTGGTGAGTTTTCTACCACTTTACTTGCTACAGAGCCTAGCATCACTTTATCGATTTTTGAGCGCTTATGACTTGGCATCACGATTAAATCAGCACCAAGACGTTCAGCGTAATCTAAGATGGTGACGTAAGGTTTTCCTTCAGATACATGAACCTTGTATACCACTTTTTCATCAACAAATTTAGCGGCAAATTCATTTAATTGAATAGAGACATCTTCTTTCATCTTCTTAGCAGCATCTTTAGGAAAATAACTAGATACCATCGACATATGAATGCCAGGTAGCACGTTTAATAAATGTAGTTCTGCATTGGATTGTTTTGCATGCCAAACCGCTAACTCAACCGCTTTATCAGCAAAGCCTTTTTCATTTAAATCTACTGGAACCAATATTTGTTTATACATGATTTTTATTACCTAATTAGGGGAGAATTACTCCCCTAGATTCCATCCATTAATTATGCCACCAAGTTTTCCTTTCTTGCTCGGCGACGCTGATTAAAGCCTAGAGCAAACAGCAAAAGTAGTGTTGGTACAAATACCCACTCTTTCAGCGGACGATCTGCATCAAGTACCACATTCTTTATTTCCCAGTCAAAATCAATTCCAGAAGCTTCGGCTGGGCTACCGAATTCAACCATATCTACAATCATTTTATTATCGACTTTAGATAACATTAGACCCATAGAGCTTACACGTTCATCACCAGTGACTGCTCGGTCTTCAAAAGGTAAGCGAACCGTTTTGCTTATCACATCACCTTCAAGATCTTGTCCTGTCACTTCTAATGTCAGTGATTGTCCCACATTTAATCCTTCAGCAATTTGAGCGATCTCAATACCTTGGTGATAATCTTTCGCTGGATAGACTTGGTCCCACCAGAAACCAGGGCGGAATAGTGAGAAGGTGATCAATAGTAGTAATGCAACTTCCCACCATTTTGTTTTAGTAAACCACCAGCCTTGCGTTGCAGCAGAGAAAGTCAACATAGCAATGATAGACGACATAATTGTTAATGCTAAATGCCACCAAGAATCAATCCCCATTAACAGTAGTTGAGTATTGAAAACAAACATGAAAGGCAGTATCGCGGTACGAATATCGTAGGTAAAACCTTGAATACCAGTACGGATTGGATCTGACTTTGCAATTGCTGCTGCTGCAAAAGCTGCAAGGCCTACAGGAGGTGTATCATCGGCAAGAATACCAAAGTAGAACACAAATAAGTGAACGGCAATTAATGGGATAATCAGGCCGTGTGCAGCACCTAAGGTAACAATTACCGGTGCCATCAAAGTAGACACAACAATATAGTTAGCAGTTGTAGGTAAGCCCATGCCCAGAATCAAACTGATCACCGCAGTAAATAGCAGCATAAGAATGATGCTACCGCCAGAGATAAACTCTACAAAATCAGTCATTACTAGTCCGATACCTGTTAAGGTTACGACACCAACAACTGTACCAGCAGCAGCGGTAGCTACGCCAATACCAATCATGTTTCGAGCACCTGATACTAGGCTTTCTAGTAAATCATTAAATCCTTGTTTTACGTGTTCAGTTAGATTGTCTTCTTTAGCAAAAAAGCCAATTAATGGACGTTGAGTCAGTAGAATGAAAATCATAAATACTGATGCCCAGAATGCAGATAAGCCTGGAGAGAAGCGTTCTACTGTTAAACACCATACCAATACGACGATAGGCAGTAAGAAGTGCAGACCAGATTTAATTGTTGGGCCTGGATCGGGAACTTCAGTCAGCTCTTCATCAATCGCCATCATGGCATGTTCCTGATATTTTGCTGAAATGCTAACTAAGCCTACATAAGCAAGTAATAGAGCAATGGTTACAATTGGCGTTGCGGCATCACCGAAGACATCTTTCGTCCAGCCAATACCGTAGTAAACCGCAGCACTCATAACACAAAGACCTAAAATAGTTCCAGTGAAAGAAAGTAAGCTGTGAAGTAACTTTGGTGTATGACGGCGAGGAAGACCTGTCATTCCCGCTTTACATGCTTCTAGGTGCACAATGTAAAGTAGAGCGATATAAGAGATTAGAGCAGGTAATAACGCGGCTTTAATAACTTCAACATAAGAGATACCAACGTATTCAACCATTAAGAATGCCGCAGCACCCATAATTGGTGGAGTAAGTTGACCATTGGTAGATGCAGCAACTTCGACTGCTCCCGCTTTTTCACCAGAGAAGCCAACACGCTTCATTAGTGGAATAGTAAAGGTACCGGTTGTTACTACGTTAGCGATAGAAGAGCCAGAGACTAGGCCTGATAAACCTGAAGCAACTACCGCCGCTTTTGCTGGGCCACCTTTCATATGACCAAGTAAAGAGAAGGCCACTTTAATAAAGTAAGCACCTGCACCTGCTTTTTCTAGCATGGCACCAAAAAGTACAAACAAGAATACAAATGAAGTCGAAACGCCTAATGCAACGCCAAAAACACCTTCAGTTGTTAACCATAGATGTGACATTGCTTTGTTAAGACTAGCGCCTTTGTGTGCAATTACATCTGGCATATGAGGGCCAGCAAAGGTGTAAAGTAAGAATACAGCAGCAACCACCATCAGTGGTGGACCCAAAGCACGACGTGTTGCTTCAAGTAACAAAACCATACCAGTTACAGCAGCTACAATATCAAAGGTCGTAGGTGCACCTGAACGATCAGCTAGTTGTGCATAGAAAATATAGATATAAGCAGCAGCAAAGCTGCCAGCAAATGCAAGAGCCCAATCGACAACGGGTATATGATCTCTTGGTGAGTTTTTAAGAGCAGGGTAAGCGGTGAAAGCTAAGAAAATAGCAAACGCTAAATGTATTGAGCGTGCTTCAGTATCATTGAGTATGCCGAAATCAAAAATGAACGGTAAAGGGGAGGCATACCAAAGTTGGAACAGAGACCAACATAGTGGAACAAACCATAGAATACGGCCAGATAATCCTTGCGGTGAACGTGCACCAGTATCAGATTGGGCCACCATTTCTTGCACATCTTGTGACGTATTTGACGACTGCGTCATGTACTTTTCCTTAGTGATGGTCGAACCTAACACTCAATCATTAAGTATTAGATTACTGAATATAAGCCAATATATAGGCTAGAAAGAACCGATCTTTAAATCCGTTTTATTATTGATTGTTATCCGTTGCATGGAAAGATCAGGGATATTACGAAGAAACGAAGAGACCTGCTGGCCTCTTCGATTTATAACAACACTATGTATAAAGAATAGTGTGATTTATAAGAAATACTATTTTAGTAGGCCAACTTCTTTGTAGTATTTCACAGCACCTGGATGTAGTGGAATAGAAAGACCTGCTTTTACCATATCTTCTTTTTTCAGTGTCGCAAATGCTGGGTGTAGGCGTTTGAATGTATTAAAGTTTTCAAATACCGCTTTTGCTACACTGTAAGCCACTTCATCAGAAACATCAGATGTTGTAACCATAGTTGCTGCAACACCAAAGCTGTTTACATCACCTTCAGTACCGCGGTACATACCTGCTGGTACTGTTGTATTGGCATAATAAGGGTTATCAGCAACGATCTTATCCATTTTAGGACCAGTAGCAGATACTAACTTAGCATCGCAAGAAGTTGTTGCTTCTTTGATTGAACCATTTGGGTGACCAACCATGTAGATGAACGCATCAATTTTGTTATCACAAAGTGCTTGCGAACGCTCTGAACCTTTTAGTTCAGAAGCCAGCTTAAAGCTATCGTTAGTCCAACCCATAGCGTCCATTACAACGCTCATGGTTGCACGGTCACCAGAACCAGGGTTACCAATGTTTACACGTTTTCCTTCTAAATCAGCAACGTTGTTGATGCCAGAATCTGAGCGAGCAATGATGTTAAAAGGTTCTGTATGAAGAGAGAACATAGCACGCAGTTTTTTGTAAGGGCCTTGAGCTTCAAATTTGCTTGTACCGTTATAACCATGATATTGCCAATCTGATTGAACGATACCAAAGTCTAACTCACCAGAACGAATAGTATTTACGTTGTAGATTGAGCCGCCAGTAGATTCAACAGAACAGCGAACATTATGCTCTTTACGATCTTTGTTCACTAATTTACAGATAGCACCGCCAGTTGGGTAATAAACACCAGTTACTGAACCTGTACCAATCGTAATAAATTCTTGAGCGCTGACAGAACCCATGCTTGCACCGATCATTGCTGTTGCGATAGCGCTTGCTTTAATTACTTTTCCTAATGCCATGTTATTCCCTTCCTTTATTGTATGATGTTTACTTTATGCCTTGTAAGTCACAAGGTGATATAAGCAAAATCAGTATTTATTCACTTTTTAATATCAGTGTTTCGTTTCCTGTTACAGAAATGGCGTGCGAATGATAGCAAACTAATGCGTTACTTTTAAAATAGTGTTAAATAAAAACTATCAAAAGTGTGAAATAACTAACTAATGACAAGAATAATAATAGGAACCACCCCTCGTACGATAACAATAAAGTAACATTTATTGTAAAAAATAGGACAGAATAGTTAATGATGAGCATTCTATTATGAGATAAAACGCTCAAATATAGCGAGGTTGCTGATGGGGAATTTAGAAGACGTTAAACAGAATATTCGAATAAATCACATACTGAATCAAATAAATCAGTAATATCAACCTTCCTTGTTGGAGTAATAAAAATGGTATCGTCTCCAGCAACAACGCCTAAAATCCCTTCAGGTTTACCTAAAGAATCTAATAAGCGCGCAATAAGTTGAGCAGCCCCCGGGCCGGTGTGAATAACAACAAGTGCGCTGTTATAGTCAATATCCATTACGAGTTCACGTAAAGAGCTTGAAACTGTTGGTACACCAAGTTCAATGGGTAAACAATAAACCATTTCCATTTTGGCATTGCGAGTACGAACTGCTCCAAATTTTGTGAGCATACGCGAGACTTTTGATTGGTTGATGTTATCGAAACCAACGATACGGAGTGCATCGACAATCTCACCTTGTGAACCAAATCGTTCCGCTTTAAGAATAGATTTAAATTCTTTAATTAGTAGTTCTTGCTTTTCATTATTTCGCATACTATTTTGATTCTTTTTGCAATAATTCCTACTATTCTCGCATAATTATTTATTTATAACCAAGTCAAAATGGTATTTATGTGAATAATCACCAGGAGATTATTTTCCTCTCTTCCTTGTCTTTTTTCTGTTTTAGTTCATGTTTATTTGTGTGTTTTAAGGTAAATGTTTGAATGAATTTGTAGCACGCATAGGATGTCATTGCGTAAGGTCGCAAAGCGAAGCTAATAGGATTGAATTTCATTTGAGCTTGCTATAACGTCACTTTAGTTTGAAAGTAAATTAATAATAAAAATATACCTCTACTACTCAAGGAGAACGAATATGAAAGTTGCTGTTATTGGCGCCGCAGGAGGCATCGGGCAAGCGTTAGCATTACTTCTTAAGAACCGCTTACCAGCGGGATCAGATCTTGCTCTTTATGATATCGCACCAGTAACACCAGGTGTTGCTGCGGATCTTAGTCACATCCCAACGCCTGTTTCCATCAAAGGTTATTGCGGTGAAGATCCAACACCCGCTCTTGATAATGCAGATGTTGTTTTAATTTCTGCAGGTGTTGCGCGTAAACCTGGAATGGATCGTTCAGATCTTTTCAATATTAACGCCGGTATTGTTAAGTCGTTAGCTGAAAAAATTGCAGTAACCTGTCCAAATGCATGTATCGGTATTATTACAAACCCGGTAAATACAACCGTTGCGATTGCTGCTGAAGTGCTAAAGAAAGCGGGTGTGTACGATAAAAACAAATTATTTGGCGTGACTACGCTAGATGTGATCCGTTCAGAAACATTTGTTGCTGAGTTAAAAGATAAAGATCCAGGCGAGATCCGCGTACCAGTTATTGGTGGTCACTCAGGTGTAACTATTCTTCCTCTTCTTTCTCAAGTTGAAGGTGTTGAGTTTACTGCTGAAGAAGTTGCGGCATTAACTCCTCGCATTCAAAATGCAGGGACGGAAGTTGTTGAAGCAAAAGCCGGTGGTGGTTCTGCGACACTTTCAATGGGTCAAGCGGCATGCCGTTTTGGTCTATCACTAGTGAAAGCATTAAGTGGTGAGAAAGGTGTTGTTGAATGCGCTTATGTTGAAGGTAATGGTGAGCACGCTCGCTTCTTCGCTCAGCCAATTCTTCTTGGTAAGAATGGCGTTGAAGAAATTCAATCTTATGGTGAACTGAGTGCATTTGAACAAGAAGCATTAGATAGCATGCTAGATACACTGAAAGCTGATATTAAAATTGGTGAAGAGTTCGTTAAGTAATACCAATTCCATTAATTATCTGATCATTATTACTGGTTAAATCACTAATAGCTGCGTTAAAAATTATTATTGTAGAATAACTACTTAGAATAATTTTCGTCTTACTCTTAAGTGATTCTCCTACGTAATAAATAGGTCATCTAATTAGTTACATTGGTATAATGAATAATTGTCGATTTATGAAAAGAGAAAAGGGCAGATAGTGAATATCTGCCCTTTTTATTCTTATTTTTAAGTGTAAATGTTACTTACTGCGTTTAACTGCTAAGTGAGCCAGTGCTTTTAACGCTTCTTTATAATCTGATTCAGGCAGTATGTTTAGTTCCGCAATCGCTTTATCTGCTTCTTCATCTGCTTTTAACTTGGTGTATTCTAATGAACCAACTTCTTTCATGCAGGCTAAAATAGGATCGAGTTTATCTAGTCCGTTACCTTGTTCAATCGCTTTACGGATCATCGCTGCTTGCTCCGCATTACCGTGGTTCATTGCATGCAGTAAAGGAAGGGTTGGCTTACCTTCTGCGAGATCATCGCCAACATTTTTTCCCATGTCTTCCCCATCTGAAGTGTAATCCATCACATCATCGATCAACTGGAAAGCAGTGCCGAGGTATTTACCGTAATTTTGTAGAGCGGTTTCGATCTCTTGTGGTGCGTCATTTAAGATCGCCCCGATCTGGGTTGCGGCTTCAAATAAGCGAGCTGTTTTGGAATAGATCACCTGCATGTAGCTTTCTTCAGTCGTATTAGGATCATTACAGTTCATTAATTGAAGCACTTCACCTTCGGCGATCACGTTAACAGACTCACTCATTAGGCTTAGGATCTTAATTGATCCTAAGCTTGTCATCATCTGAAAAGAGCGAGTGTAGATAAAGTCACCAACGAGTACACTTGCGGCATTGCCGAATTCAGCATTTGCGGTTGCTTTGCCACGACGCATATCTGATTCATCAACAACATCATCATGAAGCAAAGTTGCGGTATGAATAAATTCAATGAAAGCCGCTGCCATAGTGTGATCTTTGCCTTCATACCCAAGCGCTTTTGCAGATAAAATTGCTAAGACTGGACGCAGGCGTTTACCGCCTCCGCTTACAATATAAAAACCGAGTTGGTTGATAAGCGCAACATCTGAATTGAGTTGAGCTAAGATGGTCTCATTTACGATTGCCATGTCATCAGCCGTGAGGGCTTGGATAGCTTTAAAATCCATTATTCTTCCAGCAGGGTTAGGGCCTAAAATAGGCTTAATTGTAATAAGTCGTTAATTAAATAATACACTAAATAGAGGGTGGCAATACAGTCGAAAATTCCTCTCTTTTGGGCGATTCATTATTTCGTTTATCTTTTCATCATTTTTCTTCATTTTTGGGTTGTCAGATTGAAATCATTCGCGTAGAATCCACGCCCTATTGATGACAAGTTTAACGCACACCAAAATTGTTGAGTAAACAAAATAAATGGTAGTGCGAAAGTAGCGGAGTAAAATATGTACGCTGTTTTCCAATCTGGTGGTAAACAACACCGTGTAAGTGAAGGTCAAACTCTTCGCTTGGAAAAATTAGACGTTGAGACTGGCGCAACAGTTGATTTCGACAACGTTCTTATGATTGCTGATGGTGAAGAAATCACTGTTGGTGCACCTCTAGTAGCTGGCGGTAAAGTAACTGCGGAAGTAGTTCAGCACGGTCGTGGCGATAAAATTAAAATCGTTAAGTTCCGTCGTCGTAAGCATTCTCGTAAGCAGCAGGGCCATCGTCAATGGTTCACTGAAGTCAGAATCACTGGCATCAGCGCTTAATTTAAGGAGAATAACAAATGGCACATAAAAAAGCTGGCGGTTCTACTCGTAACGGCCGCGATTCAGAAAGTAAACGTCTTGGTGTTAAGCGTTTCGGTGGCGAATCTGTTCTTGCAGGTAACATCATCGTACGTCAACGTGGTACTAAATTCCACGCTGGTACTAACGTAGGCATCGGTAAAGACCATACTCTTTTCGCTCTATCTGAAGGTAAAGTGAAGTTTGAAGTTAAAGGTCCTAAAAACCGTAAATTCGTTTCTATCGACGCTGAATAATCGTTTTAGAAATTAATTCTAAAAGCCCTGCCTTATGGCGGGGCTTTTTATTTATAGATAGTCACCAGTTAAATGTTTTATCAGTTTAAAATCAGTAAATGAATTTAGGTGCTAAAATAATTAATTAGTGACTATATCGATATATTACGTAGCGTAAAGATCATAGAAGATCCACTCTCGAGTACCACGCTACATCTCGGAGAAGAAAATGAAATTCGTTGATGAAGCGACAATTAAAGTAGATGCCGGCGACGGCGGTAATGGCACAGTTAGTTTTTGGCGTGAAAAATTCGTTGCAAAAGGCGGCCCTGATGGCGGCGATGGCGGCGATGGTGGTGATGTTTACCTAGAAGCTGATGAAAACCTAAATACCCTAATCGATTACCGTTTTAACCGTTTCTATGATGCAGAACGTGGTACGAATGGTAGTGGTGGTAACTGTACTGGTAAACGTGGTGCTGATATTACACTTAAAGTGCCTGTAGGTACTCGTGCAATCGATATTGATACTGGTGAGAAAGTTGCAGAGCTAATGGCTCATGGCATGAAAATCATGGTAGCTAAAGGTGGTTGGCATGGTTTAGGTAACACGCGTTTCAAATCATCTGTAAACCGTGCACCTCGTCAAAAGACATTAGGAACAAAAGGTGAGGTTCGTGAACTTCGTCTAGAGCTTCTTTTACTTGCTGATGTAGGTATGCTTGGTCTGCCTAATGCAGGTAAATCTACTTTCATTCGTGCAGTATCGGCAGCAAAACCAAAAGTAGCAGATTACCCATTTACTACGCTTATTCCTAGCCTAGGTGTAGTTCGTGCTCGCGGTAACAAGAGTTTCGTTGTTGCAGATATTCCAGGTCTAATTGAAGGTGCAGCTGATGGTGCTGGCTTAGGTGTTCGTTTCTTGAAGCACCTTGAGCGTTGTCGTGTACTACTTCACGTAATTGATATTCTTCCTATCGATGGCAGTGATCCGGTGCAAAATGCACTAACTATCATTGATGAGTTAGAGCAGTACAGTGAAAAAGTAGCGGGTAAGCCTCGTTGGTTATTATTTAACAAAACCGATCTTCTATTAGAAGAAGAAGCTAACGAGAAGATCAACGAGATCCTAGAAGCGCTTGCTTGGGATGATCGTCACTTTAAAATTGCAGCAGTAAGTCGTACTGGTACTCAAGAAGTATGTGATGAACTGTCTGACTTTATGGATACTCTACCGAAAGAGATTCAGACTGATGAAGAAAAAGCAGCAGATAAAGTCGACTTCATGTGGGACGATTACCATAAAGATGCAATCTCTGGTCAAAATATAGTTACAGAAGATGACGACGATGATTGGGATGATGAAGAAGATGATGGTCACGTTATTTACGTTCGTGATTAATCGCTCTTAGCTTAATTAAGATAATTACTATAAAAAACCGCACTTGTTGCGGTTTTTTTTATTTAAGTCATTAAACAAAAAAATGAAAGGATTAGAATAAGCGTTTATTTTATTAATGATTGCGAATAGTAATGGACGAAAAGCAAAGGGAAATATCACGCTTGGTAGCAAAGGCTGGCCAAATGTTATTGCAGCATGGTGCAGAGAGTAGCTTGGTCGCAGATGTAAGTCGACGCTTAGGAATTGCAGTTGGAGCGGATGATGTAGAGATATCATTGTCGGCAAGTTCATTAGTCATTACAACAATGATGAATGAACACTGTATGACGACAGCTCGAAGAGCGCCTGATCGCGGGATTAATATGCGAGCAGTTACAGAGATCCAACGGATCTGTATTATGTCTGAAAAAGGTTTGTTAGATTGCCATGAAGCTGCTATTAAATTAGATGGGATCAGTCCAGAAAGATATAACCGTTGGCTTGTGGTTGTTATGATCGGATTGTCTTGTGCTAGTTTTAGCCGTTTAGCTGGTGGTGACTGGCCTGTATTTATGATGACGTTTCTTGCGTCCTCTTTAGGAATGATTGTTCGACAAGAAATCGGGCATCGACATTTTAACCCTCTGCTTAACTTTGGCATTACTGCTTTTGTTACTACCCTCATCTCTTCTCAAGCTGTTATTTATCATATTGGTAATACTCCCTTTCTTGCAATGGCTTCTTCTGTTTTGATGCTAGTTCCCGGTTTTCCATTAATTAATGCGGTCGCTGATATGGTGAAAGGTTATGTCAATATGGGGATTGCACGTTGGACATTTGCTACCTTACTAACGTTATCAACAAGTATAGGTATTGTTGGTGCCATGAATTTGGTTGGTGTCTGGGGATGGATTAACTAATGGATAGCGTAACAATGAGTTCTATTTTTGATTTATTTCTAGCGTTATTAAACGACATGTTTTTTGCAATGATCCCTGCTGTAGGTTTTGCTCTGGTTTTCAATGTTCCAGTGAAAGCATTAAAGTATTGTGCCGTTGGCGGTGCTATAGGGCATGGAACTCGATTTTTGTTGATGCATTATGGCGTTCCATTAGAGTGGGCTACGCTTTGTGCTGCAACGATAGTTGGGATGATTGGAGTGCATTGGTCACATCGATTTTTGGCTCATCCAAAAGTGTTTACTGTCGCCGCATTAATTCCAATGATCCCTGGAGTCTTTGCTTTTAAAGCGATGATCGCAGTCGTCGAAATTAACCACCTTGGTTATTCTCCAGAGTTATGGGCATTGATGATCGATAATCTAATTAAAACGTTATTTACGATTGCGGCATTAGCTATTGGTCTTGCTATGCCTGGTTTACTGTTTTACCGTAGAAAGTCGATTGTTTAGGTGTTTAGTAATATAAGGAATAACTGTGAAAATTAGCATGATTGCCGCAATGGCAAAGAACCGAATTATTGGTATTGATAATCAAATGCCATGGCACTTACCCGCTGATTTTGTATGGTTTAAGAAATGCACTATGGGCAAGCCAATCGTGATGGGGCGTAAAACCTATGAATCGATTGGTCGTCCTTTACCGGGTCGTTTAAATATTGTATTAAGTCGTGATACGAGCTTGAAGATTGAAGGTGTTACTTGTGTGACTTCAATTGATGAAGCTAAACAAGTCGCTGGTGATATTGAAGAGCTAATGATCATTGGTGGTGGTTCTATCTACCAAGCATGCCTCTCTGATGCTGATAAATTGTATCTTACGTTTATCGATGCTGATATTGATGGTGACACTCAATTCCCAGATTGGGGTGAGGGATGGAAGCAGACTCATTCTGAAACGTATTCGAAAGATGAAAAGAATAAGTACGATATGGAGTTTGTGGTTTTAGAACGATAGAGACTATACGCTGCGCTAACTAGAAACTATAAGAGCGATCTACATTCAGGTCTTGCTCTTATAGAAGCGAAGCGGTCTAGTTAGCGAAGCGTATCGTTTCTAGTTCAATGCTTTTTGAGTAAAATACTTCCCATCATCAACACGATACATCGTCATATACTCCCCCCAGACACAACCTGTATCCAACGCTATTACATCATTCCCTTCATAACCCATCAATGCAGCCCAGTGGCCAAATATGACTTTATGAGTCAGAGGAAGACGAGAGCTTAACTCAAACCACGGTACTAATTTATCTTTATCTTCTGATGATAAGTCTTGTGGAGGTTGTTTACAGTCCATATCTAAACTTGCGTCGTGGAAACAGAAACGCATGCGTGTGAAAGCATTGGTAATATAGCGATAGCGCTCAATACCAGTAAGATTTTCTCGCCATAAATCGGGTTGGTTTTCGTACATGTTCTCTAATAACCAAGTCCATTTATCCGATTGTAAAACCGCTTCAACTTCACGAGCGCATTTAATCGCGGTATTAATGTCCCATTGAGGAGAAATACCTGCATGAGTCATAACAACTTTATGTTCAGTGTGAATTGCCAGTAATGGCTGTTGGCGTAGCCAAATTAATAACTCTTTGCTATCTGGAGCCGAGAAAATAGGGGCTGTTTTATCTTTTTCTTTTACACGAGAAATGCCTTGAGAGACGGCAAGTAAATGCAGATCATGATTGCCAAGAATAGTAACTGCTGCTGTCCCTAATGATTTCACAAAGCGAAGGGTTTCTAATGATTTTGGACCGCGAGCAACCAGATCTCCCGTTAACCATAGTTGGTCTTTTTCTTTATCAAAGTTTACTTGGTCTAACAATAATAATAGTTCGTCTAGGCATCCTTGAATATCACCTACAAAATAGGTCGCCATGTATCTTTCCTCTAATCATTAAAGCGTAGATAGAAAAAAGGTGACAATGAAGTCACCTTTTAATTTAATTACTGTTAATTATGCGCATTAACTTAAGCTGATTCTTTTGATTCAGCTTGGAAGTTGTCATTTAACCAGTTTGCCATTCTAACGAATTGCTCTAGCGTTAAGTTTTCAGGGCGAAGAGAAGGATTAATATCTAATGCTTCTAATTGCTCTTTAGTTAATAGCGCTTTGAAACAGTTACGCACTGTTTTACGACGTTGGTTAAAACCTTCGCGACACACTCGATCAAGCCACTTTAAGTTTTTTGCTGGGTGCGGTAGTACCTCATAAGGAACTAGACGAACAACGGCAGAATCTACCTTCGGTGGCGGAACAAATGCTGTTGGTGGCACTTCAAGTACTGGCATTACTTTACAAAAATATTGAGCCATTACTGTTAAGCGACCATAAGCTTTAGTACCAGGACCTGCAGCTAAACGGTTTACCACTTCTTTTTGTAGCATAAAGTGCATGTCTTGAATGTCTTTATGAAACTCAAAAAGGTGGAACATCAACGGTGTTGAGATGTTGTATGGCAAGTTACCAAAAATACGTAATTTATTACCTTCTTGGATAAGTTGCGTGAAGTCGAAGCGCATTGCATCGCCTTCATGAATCGTTAATTTGCTACCCAGTTCAGGGTGAGTGCGCAAACGAGCGGCTAAGTCACGGTCAAGCTCGATAACCGTAAACTTATCAACTTCACGACCAACAGGTTCTGTGATAGCGCCAAGACCTGGACCAATTTCTACTAGGTTTTGACCTGATAGAGGGTTAATTGCAGATACGATTCCATCGATCACATAAGGGTCATTTAAGAAGTTTTGACCAAAGCGTTTTTTCGCTTTATGGCCTAGATGGACATCATTTCTTGTACTCATTTATTTTCTACCAGTTCAATTGCATGGGTTAGTGCGGTAATAAAGCTTCCTGCATCTGCTTTTCCAGTACCTGCTAATTCCAATGCAGTACCATGGTCTACGGAGGTTCGGATAAACGGTAAACCTAACGTGATGTTTACTGATTTTCCAAAGCCTTTGAATTTTAGCACAGGAAGGCCTTGATCGTGATACATCGCAAGTACCGCGTCCGCTTCTTGTAAATATTTATCCTGAAATAACGTGTCTGCAGGTAATGGCCCAACGAGGTTCATTCCTTCTTCTTCACGTAATTCATTTAATGCTGGCGCTATGATATCAATTTCTTCGCGACCAAGACAGCCATCTTCACCAGCGTGTGGATTTAATCCACAGACAAAAATGGATGGATTTGGGATCCCAAACTTGGTAATCAAATCTTGATGTAAGATACGAGTTACTTGTTTTAGACGATCAGCGGTAATCGCTTTTGCCACATACGCCAGTGGTATGTGAGTAGTTACTAACGCAACACGTAAGCCTTCTGTCGCTAGCATCATAACAACTTGTTGTGTATTTGATTGCTCTGCAAAAAACTCAGTATGGCCACTAAAAGCTACACCTGCACGGTTAATGACACCTTTATGTACCGGTCCAGTAACAACAGCATCAAATTCGCCATCCATATTGCCTTGTGCGGCACGGCGCAAAGTATCAAGAACATAATGACCATTTGCTTCATTCAGTTCGCCAGCAACGACTTCTGTACCTAGCTCTATATTATCAACAATTAAGGTACCAGCTTTGTGTATTTTCGCTGGGGCATTAATGTCGTAGTTTTCAATTGAGATATTAAGACCAAGTAATTCTGCTCTTTGTTCTAATGCTGAACGGTTACCACAGATTACCAGTTGATGTGGCCAATCTTGCTGTGCAATTGAAAGAACAAGATCTTGTCCAATACCTGCTGGTTCGCCTGGTGTTATTGCTATGCGTTTAATCTTATTCATTGTCTTCTTCACCGTCGTCATCTTGTAGAATTTCAACATAAGCACTTGCTCTAATTTCTTGTAGCCATGCACCAGCTTCTTCATTGAATTTACGATTTAAAAGGATACGGTATGCTTTATTCTTCATTGCTGCATCTGTGCGGTCTACTTGACGACGCTCTAATACTTCAACGACGTGCCAACCATGGACGGTTTTAAATGGCTTGCTAATTTGTCCTGTTGGTAGAGTTTCTACTTGATGCTTAAATTCAGGAACATATAAATCTGGAGTTTGAAAACCTAGTTCACCATTAGCTGCGGCAGAGCCTGGATCTTGACTATAGCGTTGAGCCATATCAGCAAAGGTTTCTTTTTCTGCATTAATATCTGCGACAATATTGTTTAGTTGGCGTTGAGCACCTTCATCACTCATTATCACAGATGTTTTTATTAGAATATGTCGAGCATTAACTTCTGTTACTGCAATTGTTTCAAGGCCTTTTACGTCATCAATTTTAAGAATATGGAAACCAACACCAGAGCGAAATGGACCTATGATGCTGCTCTTCCCCTGTCCGGTTATTTGGTCTGCAAAGATGGTTGGCATTTCTTCTTTACGCATCCAACTCCAGTCACCACCTTGCAATGCTTTTGGTCCTTTAGAATAAGTATAAGCCATTGTTGCAAAGTCAGCACCTTGCTGTAGGCGTTCAGTTAATTCTTTAGCCTGTTGTTCTAACGCTTCTTTATCGGCTTGAGTTGCACCATCTTCGGTACGTAATTGAATGTGACTAATTTTGTATTGAACGGTTGCTTGAGTCTCTTCTGAAAGTAATAAAGCTAGACTTTCAACTTCTTGAGGAAGAATGTTAATACGACGACGAACTTGAGCATTTCGAGCTTCACTTGCTGCTATTTCTTTACGGATCTGTTCACGAAAACTAGCATAGGATAATCCTTGTTCAGCTGTTTTCTGTTGTAACTGAGCTAGCGTTATATTATTTTCTTTTGCGATATTTTTTAATGCATCTTCAAGGCGTGTGTCATCAATTCTTATCCCCATTTTTTCTGCTTGTTGGCTTTGAATGGTATCAACAATTAGTTTTTCAAGCACTTGTTCACGCAACACGCCCTCATCAGGTAGAGGTTGTCCTTTTTCTTTTGCATTAATTTTTACTGTTTTTACTGAAGTGTCGATATCACTTTGTAAGACAACGCCTTCATCGACAATAGCAATTACACGATCTAACTCGATAGGAGCTGCTTGTACGTTCATTGTTAGCATTAATAATAGAGTGCTAACTAATGGAAATTTCCAGTTTTTCATAGTGTCATCCAAGAGTAAGGAAAATGAAGCACCTGAGTGTGGTGCTTCATGTATATCCATATAAATTAATTATTCAAATAAAATGGGCGGCCATAATCTAAGGCATTGGTTGTTGAGCCAGAGGAAATACCTGTATTTGTCCCTAAGCCACGAATTGCGATAGAGAGCATGAGGTTGTCTTCATATTTCGGCTCATAAGATCCAATTGGAAGTGCGCTATCACTGTTTGGTGCAATTAATTGATCGCTGTACGTTAATCCAAATGACCAACAATCACTTAAATAGGTTACACCGACTAAAGCTTCAATCATTTGATCTTCTTTTGTATCATGGAAATATTGCCCTTGCAGAGCCCAGTTATCCCCTAAATTATATTGGCTTAATAAACCCGCTTGGTAGATACCATGTTGAGTAATAATGTTTAATTCATCTTGGAAACTGACATTACTCTCAATGTAGTTTTTACTAACGTAGCGATAATTTGCTTGAATATAACCACGAGGGAAACGGTATTCTAGGGTGCTGTTGGCGATTTGCAATTCGTCAACATTAGAATCAAATTGTAGGCCACCATGATAGAAGAGGTAGTCATCGTAGTTAAAGTCACTTTCTATTGCCCAAGCTGATGAGTTTTTATTGTCATCGCTGTTATTGGTTGTTCCTGTTCCTGCTAAGTAAAGAATTTGACCAAAAGAGATGTTCATGCGCTCTTTATAGGCATCATCATAGAAACGAGAAGTTGCACCCACACTAAATTGGTTCGCTTGAGCAATATAGTCGACACCACTGTATTGACGGTCTCTAAATAAGCCATAGTAATCCAATTGCAGTTTACTACTGTCATAACCACCATCCCCTTTACCACCATAGATCTCACTTTGATCTATTTCTGGTACATAAAGGTATTGGATTTTTGGCTCTAATGTTTGTAAGTACTCACCTAAGAATTTATGGGTACTGTCTAAATAAATGGCACCATTAATACGAACTTCAGGAATAGTTCGAGATGTTTCTTCTTCTAAATCAGATAGTGAAGCGTCTTTTTTTGCGTCAAAATCTTGAGAATAATAAGTGTAAAGTAAGCTGGCTTCTGGTGTTAATGACCACCATGTTGAGCTTAATGGTAAGCTTAATTTAGGCTCTAAATGTACACGGTTTGCTGATGGCTTAGTTGGGTCATCAGTAGCAAATTTACTAATATGACTATGTAGAGTGAAGTCTAATTCTTTATAAAATTGAGGTGAGTAATAGTTGAACTCAATTTGCGGTAATAAACGATATGGATTGCTGTCTTCGACTAATACTTGGAAGTCACGCACACGCATGGTCATATCCCAATCTTGAGTTCGATAAGAAACTTCACCAGATTGTTTTAGTTGCCCTTCATCACGAGTACCAATGTTAGAATTTAAATCTTGGAAGTAGGTAATATCACTGACTTGAGCGTATTCAATATCAAATTTCCAATGTTTCTGATAAATACCAGCATGTTCCCAACTAACGCCCCAACGTTTGCCTTTTTCTTTAAATTTGGCATCTTCATTCAGGTATTCAGCTTCAACTTCACCTTGACCAACATCGAGTAAATAACGGAATTCGGCGTCGAGTTGAGTCCCACGTTTTTCCATATAATTAAGCGTTGTTGTCGCATCATAATTGGGTGCGATATTCCAGTAAATTGGCACTGATAACTCAAAACCATTTTTACTGTCTAAGCTAACGCTTGGGATTAAAACACCTGTCTTACGAGTGGCGTTGACGGGTACGGTAAGATAAGGAAGATAAAAAATGGGAACATCGAGAACTTCGAAACGTGCATTATAGAAGGTAGCCCACTCATCAGATTGTGCTAATTCGATATTACTGGCTTTAAAGCGCCAACTGTTATCTTCTTTTGGACAGGTAGTAAAAGAAGCATCTTCTAATTGATAGATCTCTTGGCCAGTCTTTAAAATCCGACTTGCTTCTCCGCGAATAGGCTGGCATGACATAGAATATGAGGTGTTAATCATAGTGATGTCTTCGCTATCTAAGTCTGTGGTGATCTTATCTGACTTTGATCGCATTTCCATGCTGGAGTAATCTACATCACCCTCTGCAATAATAATATTTTCATTTTGATGCAGAGTAATGCTGTCGGCTTTTATTTCTTGACGACCTTTAATGATATGTACATTGCCTTTATACACAGCTTTAGAGTTATTACTGGCTTCAACACGGTTGGCTTGAATGAGAACACTTTGTTTTTTTTCTTCTTCTTTTGATAAAGGTTCAGGTACTTCACAAGTATTAACCTGGCTCATCTTAAGAGGGAAGCTAATAGTAGAATCGGAGGGTGCTGATTGACCATCGTCATTTGCAATAGCAGGAGAGCCGTAAATAAGGCATCCAGCAAATGAAGCAAGTAGGCTGCGAGAAGTAAAAGGCATCGAGTTAGACGTTCCTGTTTGTTATATTAATCCACTGATATACTCAAAGATACTAGATAGAGTCACTTCTTTTATAATAAAGCAAAAGTTATGCCCAAACCACCATAAGATATCGCTATCATCGATTAATGGTTGTAAAGTAATAGGCTGTATTTGCTCATTGTGTGACAGAGTAAAAATAAAATAATTCATTAATTGGAATATAAAATGCAAATATTTGGAAAAATATTAGGTGGCTTTTTTGGCTTCCTATTTGGCGGTTTTTTTGGTGCGGCATTAGGGCTTTTTATTGGCCACCAATTTGATAAAGCAAAACGTATAGCAAATAGTGGCTTTACCTTTCAAACCGGAGGGGCTTCACAAACAAAGAGACAGTCTGAATTCTTCCATGCAGCTTATGCGGTTATGGGGCATGTTGCGAAAGCAAAAGGGCAAGTTACACGTCAAGAGATCCAATTAGCATCAATGATGATGGATCGGATGAACTTAACGGATGAACAAAAACGTGAAGCTCAAGAGGCATTTCGAGAAGGAAAAGAAAGTGACTTTCCATTGCGAGATACGCTACGAAATATCCGCTCAATTACCGGTGGACGTTATGATTTATTGCAGTTCTTTTTAGAGTTACAAATTGCTGCCGCGATTGCTGATGGGGATATTCACCCTAGTGAACGTGATGTATTACATATTGTCGCTGAAGAGTTAGGTTTTACTGCTGAGCAATTAGAGAAACGTTTGAAGATGCAAGAAGCAGCGTTTCGCTTCCAGCAAAGTGGTGGCTTCTCAGGCCAAGGAAAGGGTTCTCATCAAGGGCAATGGCAACAGCCTAACTCGGCTGATCAGCTAAAAGATGCTTATAATTTATTAGGCGTAAGTGAAGATGCTGATGCTAAAACCATTAAGCGCGCTCACCGCAAGTTGATGAATGAACATCACCCTGATAAGTTGGTAGCAAAAGGTTTACCGCCTGAGATGATGGATATGGCAAAAGAGAAAGCTCAAGAAATCCAAGGTGCTTATGATTTAATTAAAAAAGCAAAAGGAATTAAATAATTTAAATTTGGAAATAAATTGAGCTTCTCAATATTTATTTTGTATTTATTTTTTATTTAGCTTCCAGTCATAATCATATCGAATGTCGCCTTTGAATGTTTCTAATTCAGGGCGATATTTTTTTAAGTGTTCAAAAAGTTCTGCTTGTGTACCGAAATCAGTAATAAACCATTCGTAGATGGAAGATAAAATAAGAGTATCTTTATTTATATCAGTCCCTTTTTTACTATTGATGAATTCCTTTGCTGCTTTTTCAAGTAACTGCTCACTGTTTCTTGAAGTAAATGCTTTTAGTTGTAAATTAGGGCAGCCTAAACTCGCGCAGTTAACGGCGTAGTGAGTTCTAGGATCGTTCCATATTGGACGAAGGATCCTATGTTCAATATCGTTCAACGTTAATGTTTTTCCCGCCACAGTAACGACTTCTTCCCCCCAAGGCCCAAAGCTAAACAATCCTCCCAATTTTGTGATCGATTTGATTGGATAGTTATCTAAAATTATCTTTACAGTAATGGCGTTATAAAGATTTACCCAATAAGCGTATTGTTCTGCTTTTTTATACTCTCTTGGATCGATGCGTCGCATTTGACGTAAATAACTGTTTAAGATCTGTTCATCTGCATCTGCGATATTTTCGTAATCAAAAAGTGTGAATTCCCCTTTAGTGACTAGATATTTATCGAGTGTTTGTTGCCAGTATTGGTGTGAAATGGTGGTGGCGTTTTCTTCATTGCTTACATCCCAATAATCCCATAATTCAGATTTTGGTGCAGAGAACGCATTGAATGAGAAAAGCAAAAGTAACGAGGAAATAAGGGTTTTCATAAAAGGTACCTGACTTTTGTTTACTAATAATTATTTAGTATAGATTGCCTGTGTTTTATAGACAAAAAAGAGGTTGATACGTTCATATCAACCTCTCATCATTTCCTGAATCCTGAATCCTGAATCCTGAATCCTGAATCCTGAATCCTGAATCCTGAATCCTGAATCCTATTTTAAGAAACTCGGGATCTTCGCTTCATACTCTGAAATTTTATCGGCATGTTGCAACGTCAAACCAATATTATCTAAACCATTCAATAAACAGTGGCGACGGAATTCATCAATCTCAAAGCTGTATTGTTTATTGTTAGCAGTTACTAACATAGCTTCTAAATCAACGTTAATTTCAGCACCTTCGTTTGCTTCAACGAATTGGAAAATTTCATCCACTTCCGTGTCAGTTAAACGAACAGGGATCATCTGGTTATTGATTGAGTTGCCATAAAAAATATCCGCAAAACTTGGTGCGATCATGACTTGGATACCATAATCAGCTAATGCCCAAGGAGCGTGTTCACGAGATGAACCACAGCCAAAATTCTCACGAGCAAGGAGAATGCTAGCGCCTTGGTAGCGTGGTGCATTCATCACAAACTCAGGGTTTGCTTGCTCACCAGCATCATCAAGAAAACGCCAATCATGAAATAGGTGCTTACCAAAACCAGTGCGGTTTACTTTTTGTAGAAACTGCTTTGGAATGATTGCATCGGTATCAATGTTTGCCGTATCTAAAGGAACGACTAGACCTGTATGTTGCTTAAAACCTGACATAGTAAATTCCTTTATGCTTGTACTGTAACAGTTCGAATATCAACAAAGTGACCTGCAATTGCCGCTGCTGCTGCCATTGCTGGGCTAACTAGGTGAGTTCGACCATCGCGGCCTTGGCGACCTTCAAAATTACGGTTAGATGTTGATGCACAACGCTCTTGTGGACCTAAGCGGTCGTTGTTCATAGCAAGACACATTGAACAACCTGGTAGGCGCCATTCAAAGCCAGCTTCTTTAAAGATCACATCTAGACCTTCTTTTTCAGCTTGTGCTTTTACTTGCTCTGAACCCGGAACAATTAACGCTTGAACATGAGCTGCAACTTTATTGCCTTTGGCAACGGCTGCTGCTGCGCGCATGTCTTCGATACGTGAGTTAGTACAAGAGCCAACAAACACTTTATCTACATTGTAATCAGACAGTGATTTTCCTGCTTCAAGACCCATGTAAGCTAATGCTTTTTCAGCTGATGCTTTTTCTACTGGGTCAGAAAAACTCTCAGGTGCAGGTATTGGTTGATCAACGGCGATTACTTGACCTGGATTTGTGCCCCAAGTTACTTGAGGTTTAATTTCAGAGGCTTCAAGTGTAACTACCGCATTAAACTCTGCATCTTCATCTGTTTTTAGTGATGACCAGTATTCGATAGCTGCGGTTAAATCTTCCCCTTGAGGTGAGAATTTACGATCAGTAATGTAATCAAACGTGGTTTGGTCTGGAGCAATTAAACCGGCCTTTGCACCTAGTTCAATTGCCATGTTACATACCGTCATACGACCTTCCATTGTAAGGTCGGTAATCGCTTCACCACAGAATTCAACCACATAGCCAGTACCGCCAGCAGCCGTTGTTTTGCCTATGATCGCAAGAACGATATCTTTAGCGGTAATGCCTTCGGCTACTTTACCTTTAACTTCGATTTTCATGGTTTTAGCTCGTGCTTGTTTTAGCGTTTGTGTCGCTAATACATGCTCTACTTCAGACGTACCAATACCAAATGCTAACGAACCAAATGCGCCGTGTGTTGCTGTGTGTGAATCACCACAAACAATTGTCATGCCTGGCAGAGTAATCCCCAGTTCAGGTCCCATTACGTGCACAATACCTTGGTATTTATGGTTTAAATCATAAAGGGTAACGCCAAACTCTTCACAGTTTTTAGACAGTGTTTCCATTTGGATACGAGCCATTTCACCAGAGGCATTAATGTCTTTGGTTTGTGTCGATACGTTATGATCCATGGTTGCGAAAGTTTTACCTACTTGGCGAACTTTACGACCTTTTTCACGTAGACCATCAAATGCTTGTGGTGATGTTACTTCGTGCACCAAATGACGATCGATGTATAAAATTGGGTTTTCGCCTTCTGCAGCTACAGCAACATGGGCATCATAAATTTTTTCGTATAATGTTTTTGCGTTAGACATTGCTTCTTCCTTGAATTACGAATTCAAAATGTATTCAGCGATTTTATCGCCCATTGCTGAGGTAGTTAGTGCTGGTTTATCACCGGCAAGATCCGCCGTTAGTTCACCTGCTGACAGCGCTTTAGATACGGCAGTTTCAATACTTTGTGCTGCTTCTTCTTCACCTAGGCTGTAGCGTAACATCAGTGCGGCAGATAAGATCTGAGCCACTGGGTTTGCGATGTTTTTACCTGCGATATCTGGTGCTGAACCACCTGCTGGTTCATACAAACCAAAGTTGCTTTCGTTCAAACTTGCAGAAGGAAGCATCCCCATAGAACCGGTGATCATCGCGCACTCATCAGAGATGATGTCACCAAAGATGTTTGAACATAGCATGACGTCAAACTGAGAAGGATCTTTGATTAACTGCATGGTCGCGTTATCAATGTACATGTGGCTTAGTTTCACATCTGGGTAATCTTGAGCCACTTCTTCTACCACTTCACGCCATAGGATAGAGCTTTGCAGAACGTTCGCTTTATCAATTGAATAAACGTTTTTATTACGTAGACGAGCCGATTCAAAGGCAATTTTTGCAATGCGTTCGATTTCGTAGCGGTGATAAATTTCAGTATCGTACGCTTTCTCTTGAGGGCCTTCGCCTTCACGACCTTTAGGTTGACCAAAGTAGATACCACCAGTCAACTCACGTACAACAACAATATCAAAACCGTTACCAGAAATATCAGCGCGTAGTGGAGAGAAATTTTCTAACCCTTTATGGATTTGCGCAGGACGAAGATTACAGAACAGTTGGAAATGTTTACGTAGAGGAAGTAGGGCACCACGCTCTGGTTGATCGTTCGGTGGCAAGTTTTCCCACTTAGGGCCGCCAACTGAACCAAATAAAACAGCATCTGATTCTTCACAGCCTTTGACTGTGCTTTCTGGTAGCGGGCAACCATGGTTATCAATCGCAATACCACCAACATCGTGTTGTTCACGAGAGAATGAAATTGCGTGTTTTTTCTCAATTGCATCTAGAACTTTATGTGCTTGTTCCATCACTTCAGGGCCAATTCCATCGCCTGGTAAAATTGCAATTTTGTATGTTTTATTCGTCATGTTAATCCTTTAATCTTTTTATTTAATTTGGTTAATCAGAGAAGTTTTTTCTCCTCTCTGATTTTCAATTCTTTTAGTTGCTTTTAAACTGCCGCAATTTTCTTTTGCTTAATTTCAGCAATTTGATCAGCACGGTGAATGCTATTGATTACGTGAAGTAGCGCTTGACCAGAGGCTTCGATAATATCGGTAGCTAAACCAGTACCGTGATACTTACGACCTTTATAGTTTGCGATGATATCTGCTTGGCCTAAACCATCTTCACCTTCGCCTTTAGCGGTTAAGTCAAACTTATCTAGGACAATTTCATAGCCTGTTAGTTTATAGATACATTGATAAAGAGCATCAACAGGGCCATTACCGACAGCGGCTTCACATTTTTCTTCATCACCACAAAGTAGCTTGATACTGGTTGTCGCCATTACACTGCCAGATTGCACGCTTAGGTAGTTCAACTTATAGAAATCGTCTTCATCACGTAAGTTCGCAAAATGCATTAGGGCTTCTAAATCGTAATCAAATACTTGGCCTTTACGATCCGCCAGCTTCACAAAATCTGCATATAGCGTGTCTAGATTGTATTCTTCATCTTTATAACCCATCGCATCCATGTGGCTCTTAACCGCAGCTCGGCCAGAACGACTGGTTAGATTTAATGCTTTGTTTTTAAGACCAATTGATTCAGGTGTCATGATCTCATAAGTGTTTTTATTTTTAAGCATACCGTCTTGGTGAATGCCTGAGGAGTGGCTAAAGGCGTTTGCGCCTACGATAGCCTTATTACTCTGAATTGGCATATTACAAAGCTGACTTACCAATTTACTGGTACGATGAATCTCGTCGTTTTTAAGGCCCGTATGAACACCTAAGTATTCAGAACGAGTCTGTAAAATCATCGCAATTTCTTCTAAAGAACAGTTACCTGCACGCTCACCAATACCATTAATTGTTCCTTCAACTTGACGCGCTCCCGCTTGAACCGCAGCAATAGAGTTAGCAACAGACATTCCTAAGTCATCATGGCAGTGTACAGAGATGATTGCTTTATCGATGTTTGGAACACGGTTAAATAATTGCTGAACAATACCGCCAAATTCACCTGGAATGGTGTAGCCAACCGTGTCTGGAATATTAATCGTATTTGCGCCAGCGTTAATCGCGGCTTCTACCATGCGACATAAATTATCAATCGGTGTACGACCTGCATCTTCACAAGAGAACTCGACATCATCTGTGTATTTACGTGCGTGTTTAACTGCTTTCACGCCCATTTCAACCACATCATCGTAGCTACGACGTAATTTGTCCTGAACATGAACGGTAGAAGTAGAAATAAAGGTATGAATTCGGAACGCTTCTGCGACTTTTAACGCTTCAGCAGCTGCATCAATGTCTTTAGCTACGGCGCGGGCAAGTCCACAAATACGGCTGTTTTTAATATGTTTGGCAATGGTTTGAACTGATTCAAAATCACCTGGAGAAGAGACTGGAAAACCAGCTTCAATAACATCAACACCTAGACGCTCAAGCGCATAAGCAATCTGCAATTTTTCTTTTACGGTTAAACTTGCTGATAGTGCTTGTTCGCCATCACGTAAGGTGGTGTCGAAGATTATGACTTGATCGCTCATGGGCTTGCTTCCTTGTGTATGTCATGCGCTTTAATGACGGTTATCCATAAAAAAACCCGCCATGTTCAGCGGGTTTTAAAATTTGGTTTATGGCTTCTTTTGTTCCACAACCTACCCGCGTGAGATGTTCACGATCAGGAGGAGGTTTAGAAATAAAGAAGATACTGTTTTCATTTGAAATACATTCCATAAAAATAATTAACAAATTAATATCGTACTCAGCTCATATCGTCAACCTTTAAATAGGTTTTTTACCTAATATGAATGTTTTTCTATCTAAATGTTACAAAAAGAGAAAGGAAACGATTGCTGAGGTGAATCTAGATGAAAAAAACAGCAGATTTTTTAATGCATAGAATTAATTAATCAAATGATTAAATGTGAATGAATTAAAACATTAGCGCAAAAGTTGAACTTACCTATAATTAATCGAATGATTAATAAACGTATTAATTTATACATGTAAAAAAGGTGTTATTAATGATTAAGTCGCTAGGTAGGCCAAAAGGTGAATCAGAAGTTAGAGAAAGGCTAATTTATCATGCCCGTGAGTTATTTACTTCAATGCCTTATAACAAAGTATCGACGCGACTTATTGCAAATAATGCAAAGGTAAATATTGCGATGATCCGTTACTACTTTGGTAATAAAGAAGGGTTGTTTGAAGCTATGTTTAAAGAAACTCTTGCTCCAGTGCAAAAACAACTCGCCATCTTAATGGATAACAATACAGAGCAAGACCTTATCGAATTAATGAGAACGTATTATCGGGTTATGATGAAAACACCTACTTTTCCTAAATTAATATTAAGGACGATGGAAGCAGATGCTGAACATCAGAATTTATTGCAGAATATTATTTTAAATACGTTAAAACCGATGCAATCAATGCTGATTGATCCTGTGTTTCATAGCGATATTTTTAAAGATGGTATTGATCCAATTAAAGCTCGACTGTCGTTTATTAGTTTAATGGTTTTTCCTTTTTTGGCTCCGACTAAATTGTTAACTATGCATGGTGTTCAATTAGATGAAACCTTTTTATCTGATTTATTAGAGCACAATATCCGTTTATTAAGCGAAGGCTTATTACAGAATGACAGAGATATCCCATATGAAAATAAATAGAAAATTACTTTTTTTTCCAGTTGTTGCACTTGGGATTTTTACCCTTGTATTAGTGACTAAATTACGTCCATCAGCAGAGGTTAAACCCTTAGAGGATCGATCAAAAATCGTCAAGGTTATTTCATTAGAGCAGAAAGGTGTTGCTCCTCTAGTTATAGGCTTTGGTAAGATAAATCCAAAATTTGAATGGAAAGCCATTGCCGAAGTCTCGAGTAAAGTCGTTTATCGTCACCCTGATTTAAATAAAGGCAACGTACTAGTAGCAGGTACAGAGGTGCTTCGTATTGATCCGCTAGATTATGAATTAAAACTTGCACAAGCAGAGGCGGATCTTAGTTCTAGTAAAACCCAATTAGCGAAAGTGGATTTAGAAGAGAAAAACATCCGAAATACGTTAAAAATAGAAAAAAATCGTTTGGCGATCAGTAAAAAAGAAGTCAGTCGAAAAATAAATCTACAAAAGAAAGGGCTGACGTCGCAATCAGATTTAGATCAGCAGAACCAGTCTTATTTAGCGCAACAAAAAGTCGTTTTAGATATTCAAAACCAAATATTATTATTACCTGATGAGCGAAAAGTCGCACAAGCCATGGTAAAAGTGAATCAAGCGAAATTGGAAGAAGCACAGCGATCTTTAGAGAAAACATCAATAACTTTACCTACTGATGTGCGTATTTCTGATGTGGATATTGAAGTTGATCAAGTGGTTAATTTACAGCAAACAATGTTTATTGCTCATGGTATTAAGACGATGGAGATGGAAGCGCAAATCTCTATCCATGATATGCAAACCTTAGCGCAAAGTGTTAAATCATTTGAGTTGGGTGAGCAAGGAATACCAAACATTGATTCGCTGCCTCTTATTGCTAATATCCAATTAAGTAGTGGTCGTTTTAATGCTGAGTGGCAAGCAAAAGTTGTACGGATCAGTGAGACGGTTGATCCAAACCAAGCGACTGTTGGGGTTATTTTAGAGATTGAACAGAATTATCGTGATTTAAAACCCAATTCATTACCGCCCTTAGTCAATGGTATGTTTGTTAAAGCCATTATTGAGGGGGAGGCGTCATTACAGTGGACTATTCCTGAGAGTGCACTGCATGGAGATAAAATCTATCTGCTAGATAAGCAAAACAAGTTGGTGATCTTACCTGTTAATATTGAATATCGTCGAGATAATAATGTCATTATTTCTGGGGATATAGAGCAAGATGATCGGCTAATTTTAAATGATCTTCTTCCTGCTATAAATGGAATGCAGCTTCGTTTACTTGACCCTAAAAAAGATCAGGAGCCTGCTAAATGATTAAATTTTTTGCTCGTCATCCTACAGCAGCCAATTTATTAATGCTCTCTTTATTACTGCTTGGCTTGGTGTCGTTATCACAACTAAAACGTGAAACTTTTCCTGAATTTAGCCCTCCTTATATTTTAGCTGGGGTTGTTTATCCAGGCGCCTCTCCTCAAGAAGTAGAAGAAAGTATCTGTATCAGAATGGAAGATGCAGTTGATGGTTTAGGGAATATCGAAGAAACCAAATGTGAAGCCATTGAGGGTTCTGCTCGTTTAGTCATAAAGCTTAACGAAAAAGCTGATATCGGACGAATGTTGGTGGATGTTCAAACTCAAATAAATTCTATTAATGATTTTCCCAAAGAAATTGAATCACCAGTGGTGCAAGAACTTGATTGGAATGAACCTGTAGTTGATGTTGCGATTACAGCAGATACCACGTGGCCAGAATTAAAAGCATACGCTGAGAAATTGAAACAAAGTTTAAAGCTTGATTATGATGTGTCTTTAGTTGAAGTGAGTGGGTTTTCAGATCATCAATATCGAGTAGAGCTTAATGAAAGTGCGATTCGTCAATTGGGCCTTAATGTCAGTGACATTGCTAATAAATTAGCACAGCAAAATGTGAAATTACCTAGTGGAAGTGTTGAAACCCCAGAGAAGAATTTTTTAATTCGCTTTGATGAGAGAAAAACCACCCCTGAAGAACTAGCAAAAACAGTGATGGGGGCATCGGATAATGGCGCATTGATCCGTTTAGGTGATATTGCCACGATAACTGATCGCTTTGAGTTAGATGAGCAAAAAGTGTTATTTGATGGTAAACCATCAGCGATGCTTAAGATCAGTAAAAATAAAGCTGATGATGCTTTAAGAATTAAAGATCGCGTTACTGAGTTTGTTGAATATCAGCAAGCGATAGCACCTGATGGTGTGATGCTAGAAATGACCAACGATCTGTCTTCATTATTGTGGGATCGTCTAACCATGATGGTAAAAAATGGTTGGCAAGGGATCATTCTTGTATTTTTAACCATGTGGCTATTCTTCACTTTCCGCTACTCTTTTTGGGTTGCTGCTGGTCTTCCCGTTGCCTTTCTTGGTGGCTTGTTTTTAATGGCGAGTTTAGGGCTCTCTATCAATATCATGTCTCTTGTTGCTCTACTTATGGCGATAGGGATCATGATGGATGATGCGATTGTAATTGCTGAGTCCATTGCCTCTCATTTAGATCGAGGACAGAGCATTGATGATGCTGTGTATAACGGTGTCAGTAAGGTCTTTCCTGGAGTACTCTCTTCATTTCTAACTACGGTCTGTATTTTTGGTAGTTTAATGTTTTTACAAGGAGAGATGGGGGCGGTGCTGAAAGTTGTTCCTCAGGTGCTTATTTTAGTGCTGTCATTGAGCTTGGTTGAAGCTTTTTTAATTCTACCAAATCATTTGAGTCACTCTTTACATAAAGCAAAAAAAGAGCAGCCAATCTCAGGTTTTAAAAAGAAAATCTTAGATCGTTTTGAACGTTTTAGAAATGTCACTTTAGTAAAAGCGGTAACAAAAGTAGTGGAATGGCGTTACGCCTTTTTAGGGGCAGTGATCGCAACCTTGTTGATCTCTTTTTCTCTTATTTCTGGTGGTGCACTGAAGTTTGTTGGCTTTCCTGAATTAGACGGTGATATTGCAGAGGCTCGAATTATTTTACCCCCAGGCTCATCGCTTTCTCAAACAGAGTTAGTGGTGGATAAGATAGTGACAGCCGCTGAAAAATTAAATATGGAGTGGAGTGATAAATACGAAGAGGGTCAGCCTCTTATTGAGCATATTACTCAACAATTTAATACCAACGCAGATGCCAATGAATCAGGACCACACTTAGCAACGATACGATTGGACTTATTAGGTGCAGAAAAACGAAATACCTTAATTGATGATTTCATCGATGCATGGCGTGAAGAAGTAGGCGATCTGGCTGAACCAATAACCATGGTGTACAAGCAGCCTACTATGGGGCCGGGTGGGCGAGCGATTGAAATTCGAATGATGGATGATGATCTTCATACTTTAAAATCAGCCTCGATTGATATCCAAGCTTATTTAAATGAGTTTGCTGGTGTTTATGGTGTCCTTGATGATATGCGAATGGGTAAAGAAGAAGTGTTAGTAAAACTTCGTCCAGGAGCGGAAACCTATGGTGTGACAGGCCAACTGATAGCAAATCAATTGCGTGCGGCGTACTTTGGACAAACGGCTGACGAGATCCAACTTGGCGTAGAAAATATTGAAATTGAAGTGCGCTTAAATAAAGAGCAAGCAGGTAATTTACATACTTTGGAGAACTTTCCAATTATTCTGCCTACTGGAGGCCAAATACCTTTAGCTTCTGTGGCTACTTTGGATTTTCAACGTAATTATGTTCGAATTCAGCGAATTAATGGGTTAAGAACCTTAAGTGTGTTTGGTGATGTTCATGCCTCTCAAGTTAGTTCTACTGAAATATTGAATCAATTTAAAATAGAACTAGCTCCTGAGTTATTGAAAAAATACCCAGGACTACGTTTTGATTTTGAAGGGGAAGCGAAAGACACCGCCGAAACCGGACAATCAATGGGCACCGGTTTTATGCTGGGCTTATTTGGTGTGTTTGTTATTTTAAGTTTTCAGTTTAGAAGCTATCTTGAACCGTTTGTCGTAATGCTCGCGATCCCGTTAGCACTGATCGGGGTACTTTGGGGTCACTTATTACTTGGCCACCCGTTAAGTATGCCAAGTATTATGGGATTTGTCTCATTGGCAGGGATTGTGGTGAATGACTCAATCTTATTGGTGCAATACATTCGACACCATGTGGATGAGGGGGATTCTGTTTATGAATCGGTAGTGAAAGCGAGCCAAGAAAGATTTAGAGCGGTATTTTTAACTTCAATCACAACAGCAGCAGGGTTATTACCTCTGTTGTTAGAAACCAGTATTCAGGCCCAGGTTATTCAGCCGCTAGTGGTCTCAATTGTGTTTGGTATTTTTACTTCAACGTTATTGGTGTTGTTTATGATCCCTGCAGCTTATGCGATTCTGGCTGACTTTGGATTAGTAAAGAAGCATGAAGCTTTGCATTAATACGGCTTTAATATCAGATTACAAGTTCTCTTATTAGAAAGAAAAGAGCAGATTAATACTCAAAACTGAATCTGTTTGACTAAGCCCTGGAGGTACACGATCAAGATACTGTTGAGATTGTGCTATTTTTAGGGCTATCTCATCAGTAATATTATTCGTGGCACTTATTTCGGAATCCACACGAGTATTACTTGTTCCTGTTGTGATTGTTACTTCTCCCGCAAGCGTTAAATTATCTAATGCTTGCCAAGATAAATTGATATTTCCTCGCAAAATCACTTCTTTGACCGTTTCAGGGAAGATCAAATCATCATCATCAATTTCATCTAAATTTGGATTCTGATAACGATAACCAGGGCCTAGCTCTAACTCAAGCAGGAGATCGTCAGTATTACTTGCTTGATAACCCATACCACCAGAGAGGGTATAATCATTAAAATAAGCACTATATTGAGTGTTTAGGCCTTTAAAGTTGGCATATAAATAATAATCAGGGCTTATTTTATAGTCACTTTGCAGATTAATACTGAGCTGGTCTTTATCTGCTTCTCCATTTTTTTCTGATAAATAATATTTTACCTCCCCCGTATGACGGTGTTGCCCAGATGTATAGCTGCCTTCAAATCGACTATTGAGTGACTGGGAATCACTGTTACCACTATTTGATTGGTAGCCAAATTCTACTTGGCTTTCCCATGGTGAAGGGAGGGACATATCCGTGTTTTCAATGTCGCTTGCATAGGCAGATGTACTGATTGCGATCAGCCCTGTAAGTAATATTTTCTGTAACACGTATCAACCTTAAAAAAAAAGATAGCAGCTAGTATAAGTATTTTATTACATTCATGAGTTAAATTTGAGTCAAAATCTTTATTTTTAGAATGGTTAGGTTGCTATAGAAGGATTGTTATTTCATCCATGTTTCTTTTGGTTATAATGTAGAGCTAAATTTAGGATGGTGAAAAGTAGTAATGGCTGATAATCGAAATCAAAACCGCAAACATGATGCACAAGTTGATGCATTAAAAGTACCACCGCATTCATTAGAGGCAGAGCAATCAGTACTTGGTGGCCTACTACTTGATAATGAGCGTTGGGATTCTGTTGCAGAAAAAGTGGTCGCGGGTGATTTTTATAGCCGACCGCACAGACTGATTTTTGAGTCACTTAAGTCCATCCTAGAAAATAGTATGCCTTTGGATTTAATTACCTTATCTGAGCATCTTGAACGTCATGAAAAATTAGACTCTGTTGGTGGCTTTGCCTATCTAGCCGATCTTGTAAAAAACACCCCAAGTGCGGCAAACATTAATGCGTATGCAGATATTGTTCGTGAACGTGCCATGGTTCGTAATTTGATTGGTGTTGCGAATGAAATTGCTGATGCAGGTTATGATCCTCAAGGACGAACGTCTGAAGATTTACTTGATATGGCAGAGAGTAAAGTATTTGCCATCGCAGAAGAGCGTACTACTGAGAATGAAGGCCCACAAACTGTAGACACGATTCTTGAGCGGACATTAGAACGAATTGAGCTTCTATACCAAACACCACAAGATGGTGTCACAGGTGTATCCACTGGTTTTACTGATTTAAATAAGAAAACTGCAGGTTTGCAAGGGTCAGATTTAATTATTGTTGCAGCACGTCCATCGATGGGTAAAACCACCTTTGCGATGAACTTATGTGAAAATGCCGCAATGGATCAAGATAAACCAGTGCTTATTTTCTCGCTAGAGATGCCCGCAGAACAATTGATGATGCGTATGTTGGCATCTATGTCTCGTGTAGATCAAACCAAAATTCGTACTGGGCAATTGGATGATGAAGATTGGGCGCGTATTTCGTCTACTATGGGTATTTTGACCCAAAAGAAAAATATGTTTATTGATGACAGTTCAGGGCTGACTCCAACAGAGCTGCGTTCGCGTGCTCGTCGTGTTGCCCGTGAGTCGGGTGGTTTGAGCATGATCATGATAGATTATCTTCAACTAATGCGCGTTCCTGGAATGCAAGATAATCGTACTCAAGAGATTTCAGAAATATCTCGTTCTTTAAAAGCATTAGCGAAAGAATTGAATGTTCCAGTTGTAGCTCTGTCTCAGTTGAACCGTTCCCTGGAGCAACGTGCTGATAAACGCCCAATTAACTCGGATCTTCGTGAATCGGGAGCGATCGAGCAAGATGCCGATTTAATCATGTTTATTTACCGTGATGAGGTTTATAACCCAGAAAGTAACCGTAAAGGGATTGCTGAGATTATTTTAGGTAAACAACGTAACGGCCCAATTGGTTCAGTCAGTTTGACATTCCAAGGTCAGTTCTCACGTTTTGATAATTACGCAGGACCTGCGTTTGATGATGAATAAGGCTAGATCATGAGTTATATGAAAGCGGCCTCAGCGCAAATTAATATGTCTGCGTTAATCCATAATTTGAAGAAAATTAAACAACAGGCACCCCATAGCAAGGTGCTTGCTGTTGTAAAAGCAAATGGGTATGGCCATGGATTGCTAAATATAGCAAAGAGTGCTAACGATGCTGATGCTTTTGGTGTCGCTCGTATTGAAGAGGCATTACAACTTCGTGCTGGTGGTATTGTAAAACAAGTTCTCCTGCTTGAAGGGTTTTATTCTGCCGGTGACTTACCTATTTTAGTGACTAATAACATTCAAACTGCGGTTCATTGCAAAGAGCAACTTGAAGCGCTTGAAGCGGCAGAATTGGAAGGTCCTGTCGTTGTTTGGTTGAAAGTAGATTCAGGAATGCATCGTTTAGGTATTCGTCCTGAAGAATATCAAGAGTACGTTGAGCGTCTTCATGCTTGTAAAAATGTCGCTAAGCCGCTGCGTTACATGAGCCATTTTGGTTGTGCTGATGAACTTGAAAGTTCAGTAACAATTGAGCAAATTGATACCTTTATGTCATTAACTAAAGGGTGTAAGGGAGAGCGTTCATTAGCGGCTTCTGCTGGATTACTTGCTTGGCCTGATAGTCAATTAGATTGGGTTCGTCCTGGTATTATTATGTATGGTGTTTCTCCATTTGCTGGACAATCAGCACAAGAACTAGGTTATTTGCCTACCATGACTCTTACCTCTCATTTGATCGCAGTACGTGATGTTAAAGCCGGTGAGAGTGTTGGTTATGGTGGAATATGGACGAGTCAGCAAGATACTAAAATTGGTGTGATTGCCATTGGCTATGGTGATGGCTATCCGCGAACAGCACCTAATGGTACTCCAGTATTTGTCAATGGACGCAAAGTTCCAATTGCAGGTCGAGTCTCAATGGATATGTTAACGGTTGATTTGGGACCAGAAGCTCAAGATAGCGTGGGTGATGAAGCTACTTTGTGGGGAAAAGAACTTCCCGCTGAAGAAGTTGCAGAGCATATTGGAACCATAGCTTATGAATTGGTGACTAAATTGACGTCACGAGTGAAGATGCAATATACCTAAATGAGGCCATAATTGAGTTCATTTTTTTTAAAAAGCGCTACTGGACTAGCGCTTTTTCTTATTTCACCGTTTTCAGGCATTAACACTGTAATGGCCGAAAATAGTATTTGGCCTACTTCTTTACCTGAGACAGCAATGGTTCCTTTTATGTTCTCATCAGAGAGCCTAGGCACTACGGTGGGTGTTGCTGGTGTAATGAAAGGAGTCGGCCAGCCTCAAGCTTCTTTATTTGCCGCTGGGTTTTATTCGACAAAAGGTTCCTACATGAGTTATTTATCGGCCAATAATGTACAAATTGGTCACTCATGGTTAGTTGGAGCAAATGCTTATAATGCCAATTTTAAAGATATGGATTATTACATTGGCTCGGCAGGGAATAATGATTCATCAGTTAATGACCGATTATTTACAGATAGCCTAGAAGCACAATATCATTTGAGTGCAAATTACGTACTACCAATTGGTAATGGTGAAAAAATAGGTGCGCAAGCCGCTTATCTTCCTGAACGTAAAGTTAAAAATTACAACCCATTTGAAAGTGGTGTGAGTAGCATTGAGTTCAGTCCTTTCTATTATTCTCGTCACTTATCTAATGTCTCGAATTGGAATGAGCCTGGTTCCAACTGGGGAATGAAAGTTAACCTTGATTGGGATAATCGAAATAGCGTGAGAAACACCACTCATGGAGCTCGTACTGAACTTGATATTACCTATTCTCCAGAAACCAACTCTCAAGAAAGATGGTGGACATGGGAGTTTCAACAGAGTGCATTCTTTGATTTAGGTAATTTAGGTGAGGTAATTAATAAACAAGTTGTGGCCTTAGATTTTTATGTGGCAGATACTCCTAGTTGGCAAAATGAGCAACATTCTGCCCCAGAATATGCAGGAATAAGGTTAGGCGGTTTATATCGTTTACGTAGTTTTGGTGGTGGTCGTTTTCATGGTCGTTCAGCCATTCATTATTCAGCAGAATATCGAGTTATGCCGGATTGGCAGCCATTAGAAGAGTGGCCTATTTTTAATCTTTATGATGTACCTTGGTGGCAATGGGTCGCGTTTGTAGATGTCGGACGGGTTGCAAATGATTTCTCGTTATCGACATTACATGAAGATATGAAGTGGAGTGCAGGCGGTGCGATACGTTTTCAAGTTGAAGGGATTGTGGTACGAACAGAAATGGCATGGGGAAACGAAGAAAGTTTATTTAGAGTGATGATTAATCAACCATTCTAATTCTTTTCGCCACAATAATGATCTCAACACTAGAGTTCTGTTGCCTTGATAGTGATAATGTTCACTTATAGAAGTTTTAATGTGACCTAACTCAAAAAGGGTGAGCGTAGTTTTGGTCATAATATATAAAGTTCACCATATTTTTTAGATTCGTATAAACGGGGAGTTCAGAAATTTATTTTTGAACCAACAAACCTACTACACGGGATATTTTTACCATGTTAAAAAACATCAACCCAACAGAAACTCAAGCGTGGGCAGACTTAACTGCACACTTTGAAACAGCACAAAATTTCAGCCTATCTGATCTATTCGCTGCGGATGCACAACGTTTTGATAAATTTTCAACAACGTTTGGCCAAGACATTCTAGTGGATTTCTCTAAGAACTTAGTTACTGAAGAGACAATGAAAAAACTGTTCGCACTAGCTGAACAAACTGAATTGTCTTCAGCAATTAATGCGATGTTTAACGGTGAGAAAATCAATAAAACCGAAGATCGTTCAGTTCTTCATACAGCACTTCGTAACCGTAGCAACACTCCGGTAATCGTTGATGGTGAAGACGTAATGCCTGCTGTTAATGCAGTACTAGAAAAAATGAAAGGCTTCACAGAGCGTTTAATTTCTGGTGAGTGGAAAGGTTACACAGGTAAAGAAATTACAGATATCGTAAACATCGGTATTGGTGGTTCAGATCTTGGTCCATATATGGTTTCTGAAGCATTAGCACCATATAAAACACGTTTAAACATGCACTTTGTTTCAAACGTTGATGGTACACACATTGTTGAAACTTTGAAGCCATTGAACCCTGAGACAACGTTATTTTTAATCGCATCTAAAACATTCACAACACAAGAAACAATGACGAATGCACACAGTGCTCGTGATTGGTTCTTAGCTGAAGCTGGCGATCAAGCCCATGTTGCTAAACACTTTGCTGCACTATCAACTAATGCACCATCAGTGTCTGAGTTTGGTATCGATACAGATAATATGTTTGAGTTCTGGGATTGGGTTGGCGGTCGTTATTCTTTATGGTCAGCAATCGGTCTTTCAATTGCACTAGCGGTTGGTTTTGATAACTTTGTTGAGCTTCTTGAAGGTGCTCATGAAGTGGATAATCATTTTTCTAATACGGATCTTGAAAATAACGTGCCTGTTATTCTTGCACTTATTGGCCTATGGTATAACAACTTCCACGGTGCTGAATCAGAATCAATTCTTCCATACGATCAGTATCTACACCGTTTTGCTGCGTACTTCCAACAAGGCAACATGGAATCAAATGGTAAATGTGTAGACCGTAACGGTAATCCTGTTGATTACCAAACGGGTCCAATCATTTGGGGCGAACCTGGTACAAATGGCCAACACGCGTTCTACCAATTGATTCACCAAGGTACAAAATTAATTCCTTGTGATTTTATTGCGCCTGCAATCAGCCACAACCAAGTGGGTGATCACCACCAAAAACTAATGTCTAACTTCTTTGCACAAACAGAAGCGTTAGCATTCGGTAAAACAGAAGAGACTGTTCGTGCTGAATTTGCAGCCGCTGGTAAAACAGAAGCAGAAATGGCAGAGCTAGTTGCGTTTAAAGTATTTGAAGGTAACCGCCCAACAAACTCCATTCTTGTTAAGCAAGTAACACCTAAAACACTAGGTAACTTGATTGCAATGTACGAGCACAAAATTTTTGTACAAGGTGTGATTTGGAATATCTTCAGCTTTGACCAATGGGGCGTAGAACTTGGTAAGCAATTGGCTAACCAAATTCTTCCTGAGCTAGCTGACGATAAAGCCGTGACTTCTCACGATAGCTCAACAAACGGCTTAATCAACGCATTTAAAGCATACAAAGCTTAATACCAATCGTAGTAAATAATTGAACATCCTAGCTGGTTAAAATGCTCGATAACTGCGTTGAAATTTTTGATTGTAGAATAACTACTTATCGAAAAGTTTCGCCTTGTTCTCAAGCATTTTCCCTACGCTATTTCTGAACACTTACTTACTGTGATTGGGATTAATACAAAAGAGCTGACTTTGGTCGGCTCTTTTTGTATCTATCGCTTTGATTTATTACAGGTAATAAAAAAGGTTGATACCTAAATATCAACCTCTTATCATTTCCTGAATCCTGAATCCTGAATCCTGAATCCTGAATTTTATTTCTTGCTTTTGCTCTTATAGAAGCGCAGCGTTCTAGTCTCTAGTCTCTAGTCTCTGTTACTCAAAACAGATCTCAATAAATGCATTACCCCACTCAGAAGTAAAAGGCATGATAATAATCGCGCCATCGCATTTATGAGTAATTGTATGGCCTTTACCTGAAACAACCATTGGGGTTGCCATATCAAACTCAAAGCCACTTTCTGAAAGAATACGCTTAGCACCACCGGTGACCATATTAGTGATTTCTCCCACCATATCCGTCACTTCTTCATTAATGCTGTTTGGGCGCTCACCTAGCATATTCTGCATTATTTGTAGAGCTAGTGGTTCGTCAAAAGTAATCGACATTGAGCCTTTACTCTGAATGCCAACCATGCCAATTAAGCCAGATACATCACCACGAGCAATCTCATCTTTCTTAATACGAGGTTTCTGTGGTTTTAATTCCATAGAGGCCATCGTCTTAAGTACATTGATCAGTGAAGCTAAGAATGGGTTTACAAATTCAGCGCGCATGGTAGGTAACGTCCTTAAGTAATATTTTAATTTTTATCTTTGTAATCTAAACAAGAACTACAAGTGCCATGAGTTTCAACGATATGGTTCTCAATTACAAAACCGATTTTCTCAGCCTGTTGAGTAAGTTGTTCTGTAATTTTTATATCATGATATTCAATAACATCATCACAAGTTCGGCAAATGAACAGTTGTGAAAAATGAGCCCGTTCACCAATGACACAACAAGATATATAGCTATTTATAGATTCGACCTTATGAACGAAACCCTGAGTGACCAAAAAATCTAATGCACGATAAATGGTTGGAGGCTTTGCCTGAGGTTCTATTTTTTTTAATTGTTCTAAAAGATCATAAGCACTGATAGCTCCTTGGTGAGAGGTTATCAGCTCTAAAACCGTTAATCGCTGTGGAGTAAGTCTGACCCCACGTTGTTGGCAAAGTTGCTCAACTTTTTGTTTTTGCGTACGATTCACTGGTTGGATATCTTATTAATTAAACAGATAAATCAGTTTATCATAAGTCGATATCTTTTTTCTTTATTCTTTTAAAGAATAATTGTCTGTTTAAAGTTAGCAGTATACTGAACTAAAAGAAGTAATAGGATAGCTGTTTATATTCTGCTTATGTTAGAATTGAGGTCTTGATCACTGAAAGAATGTACCTATGAGCTCTTATCCATTACAACGTTTCTCTGTCGCTCCTATGCTTGATTGGACTGACCGCCACTGCCGTTATTTCCATCGTCAATTATCAGAGCATGCTTTGTTGTATACAGAGATGATTACCACAGGTGCCATTATTCATGGTAAAGGTGATTTCCTAGCTTACAATGAAGAAGAGCATCCTGTTGCATTACAACTTGGTGGTTCTAATGTAAAAGATTTAGCGCATTGTGCAAAATTAGCGGCTGAGCGTGGGTATGATGAAATTAATCTCAATGTAGGTTGTCCATCTGATCGCGTTCAAAATGGTCGTTTTGGTGCTTGCCTAATGGCTGAACCTGAGCATGTTGCTGAGTGTATTGCTGAAATGAAAGCCGTTGTTGATATTCCGGTAACAGTGAAAACACGTATTGGCATTGATGATCAAGACAGTTATGAGTTTTTAACTAAATTCGTATCAACAGTTCATGAGAAGGGTGGTTGTGATCAATTTACCATTCATGCTCGTAAAGCGTGGCTGAGTGGCTTAAGCCCTAAAGAAAACCGTGAAATTCCACCGCTTGATTACCCTCGTGCGTATCAAATTAAAAAAGATTTCCCTCAATTAGTAGTTGCTGTTAATGGCGGTATTAAAACACTGGATGAAGCGAAAGAACATTTAGCCCATCTAGATGGTGTGATGATTGGTCGTGAAGCTTATCAGAGTCCTTACTTATTAGCAGAGGTTGATCAGCAACTTTTTGGTAGTGATAAACCTGTGAGAAAGCGCAGTGAGATTGTCGAATCAATGTATCCATATATTGAACGTCAATTAGAGAATGGTGCACATTTAGGGCATATTACACGCCATATGTTAGGTTTATTTCAAAGTATGCCAGGTGCTCGCCAGTGGCGTCGTTATATTAGTGAAAATGCACATAAACCAGGAGCTGGTATTGAGGTGGTGCAAACAGCATTAGCCAAGATCCCAACAGAGTTAGATGTCTAAAATTCAAGCTACGTATCGATAAGATAAAAGTAGAGAAAAAATAAATATATAAATTAAATAGTTTATGATGATAATCATGAACTAAAATAGCGTCGCAAATGGAGACTACGCATGAACAAATTATCCTTAGCCACTGTTATTGCTTCTGCTGCCTTATTATTGGCTGCACCAGCGCATTCAGAAGAGCAGGAATTTACTACTAAAATTGAGATCGATGCGTGGTTCCCAGATGCAAAAGTGGGCTCAAAAGAAACTGCAGTTCGTAGAAATGATGTTGATGCATCACAAGCATTTTCTGTTGCTTTTGAACACCCATACCCAATTTTGCCGAATGTAAAAGTACGTTATACGCCTGTTCGTTCAGAGCGTTTTGAATATGATCAGATTGATTACACAGGTTATTATAAATTATTAGAGACTAATGGCCTTCAATTTGATGTCGGTTTAACATTGACACAATTCACTAATGGTGAATTTAATAAAAGCGGTTCTGTAGATAACAGTAAACCTGTGAACCAAAGTTTTGATGAAACTGGCATTAATATGTATGCAGATGCATCGATCCATATTCCAAAAACGCATTTTCATATTTTTGGCCAATATGATTTTGGTAGTGGTAGTGGTACGCGAACGATGGATGGTCAAGCAGGGGTTAAATATATTCTTCCTGTTGATGCTGTCGATGTTGAATTTAAAGTTGGTTATCGAGTGATGGATCATGAGTTTGGTTATTTTGAAGAGTTTGATAGCAACCAAGCAAATGTAATGGTAGATGGTTGGTTTGCTGGATTTGCATTTGATTTCTAACCACGACTAAAGTCAGTATTGAGAATAGCGATGCAGGAAACTGAGTCGCTATTTTTTTATTTAAAATTTGCTCAATTAAAGTTTATTGACCATTCTTATATAATGGATATTACTATGATATTCATATTTGGTAAGGATGCAGGTATGACAACATTAAGTGAATTAAAATTAATGTACCAAGAAGATCAGCTAATTGAAGCTGTGATTGAACCAACGATGGCTGAAGGTGCTTGGATTGTAGAGTTTCGCCATATACGTGGAGGCTTAGTTTTACTTACTGATCTTAAAGGGGGGGAGATGAAATATAGAGATTTAGAATCCGCTTCAAAGAGTGCATTATCTGTTGGATTTAATCAGGTGAGAATTAATGATTAATTACCGTTAAGGCATAAATTCAGTAACGCAAACATTTCTTTCTTCCAAAAAGTTATAAAACATACTTATCTATTCTTTCTTGTTATAGGAAAGAGTCGCTAATCTAGCATGACGCAATGAATAGGGATGTCGTCATGTTATTAAAGGAACTCTCCGCACTCGCTAGTCCACTTAATGATCAACAAATAGGTCAATTACAGCTAGCGGCTTCAGAATTATCTCCACAACAACTTGCTTGGGTAAGTGGTTATTTTTGGGGTGTCAGCCAAACCTCTGGTGCAGCACAACCAATTAGCCAAGCCGCAGAGGCGGTATCAAGTGATCCTGCAGGTAAGTTATCAATTATTTATGCCTCACAAACAGGTAATGCTAAAGGGGTTGCTGAAGCGCTGAAAACAGAAGCTTCTGCCTCTGGGATCAGTGTTGAGTTGTTTGATGCCAGTGACTATAAAGGTAAAAACCTCGCCAAAGAAACTCACGTTATTATTGTTGCATCGACCAATGGTGAGGGGGAAGCCCCGGATAATGCGATAGAACTGCATGAATTTCTTCAATCTAAAAAAGCCCCTAAATTAGATAACCTAAAATACGCTGTAATTGGTTTGGGGGATTCAAGCTATGAATTCTTCTGCCAAACAGGTAAAGATTTTGATGCGTACTTATCTAAGAAAGGCGCAACGCCATTTATTGAGCGTATCGATCTTGATGTGGATTATGAAGCTCCAGCAGCTGAATGGCGCAAGCAAGCCTTAGAGAAAGTAAAAGAGACCTTATCAACAAGTGATAATTCTAAAAATGGACAGGTAGTGCAATTACCAGTTGGTCAAGCCGCACATAGCCACTCTCAATATTCAAAACAAAACCCTTATACGGCAACGTTATTAGCAAGCCAAAAAATAACGGGGCGAGATTCAGGTAAAGACGTTCGTCATATCGAAATTGATTTGGAAGATTCAGGTTTAACTTATCAACCGGGTGACGCACTTGGTGTTTGGTTTGAAAATAATTCAGAGTTAGCCGCTGCAATCTTAAAACAAGTAGGTCTAACAGGCGAAGAGCAAGTTGATGTGGATGGAGAATCTATTTCTCTGCAAAAAGCCTTAGTTGAAAAATATGAAATTACTTCGGCAAACCCACAGCAAGTGGCTAAATTTTCAGAGTTATCAGGCAGTAAAAAATTAGAAAAATTGGCACAAGATAAAGATAAATTACGTCACTATGCCGGTAACACTCAAGTTATTGATCTACTATCAGAAAAGAAAACTAAATTAACTGCAGAGCAACTAGTTAGTTTACTTCGTCGCTTAACTCCTCGTTTATATTCTATTGCTTCAAGTCAAACAGAAGTTGATGAAGAAGTGCATTTAACCGTTGCTGTTGTTGAATATCAACAAGGTGATGAGACTCGATTTGGTGGTGCCTCAAGCTTTCTATCTCATCGTCTAGAAGAAGGCGATGAAGTAAAAATATTTATCGAACACAACAATAATTTCAAACTTCCTCAAGATGATAATGCCCCTGTAATCATGATTGGCCCAGGTACCGGTATCGCGCCATTCCGCTCATTTGTACAAGAGCGTGACAATCGTGATGCAGAAGGTAAAAACTGGTTATTCTTTGGTGATAGAACCTTTACACAAGATTTTTTATACCAAGTTGAATGGCAGAAATATCTGAAATCAGGCGTTGTAAATCAATTAGATGTTGCATTCAGTCGTGATCAGCAAGAAAAAGTCTATGTACAGCATCGTATCCTAGAGCATTCAGCACAAGTATGGCAGTGGCTGCAAGATGGCGCTTATATCTACGTGTGTGGTGATGCAACTCGAATGGCAAAAGATGTACATGACGCGTTAATTACCATTGTTGAACAGCAAGGAAAGAAGAACAGAGAAGAAGCAGAGCAGTTTGTAAATGATCTGCGTAAGGCGAAACGTTACCAAAGGGATGTGTACTAATGAGCGAACAAATTGCAGTAAAAACAATCTTATCAGGCACAGAACTTGGCCCATTAGCGGATAACGAGCGTCTAAAGCGTGAAAGTAAAAACCTGCGAGGAACGATCGTAGAGGATCTTCAGGATCGTATTACTGGCGGTTTTACCAAAGATAATTTCCAATTGATCCGCTTTCATGGCATGTATCAGCAAGATGACCGAGATATTAGAGCTGAGCGTGCAAAACAGAAATTAGAACCTTTGCATAATGTAATGCTACGTGCACGTATGCCGGGGGGAATTATTACCCCACAACAATGGTTAGCGATTGATAAGTTTGCAGAAGAAAATACATCTTATGGCAGCTTGCGTTTAACCACGCGTCAAACGTTTCAGTTTCACGGAGTTCTAAAACCAAACATTAAATTAATGCATCAAACATTGAATAGCATTGGTATTGATTCAATAGCAACCGCGGGTGATGTAAACCGAAATGTTCTTTGTACTACGAACCCTGTGGAATCTGAGTTACATCAAGAAGCTTACGAGTGGGCGAAAAAAATCAGTGAACATCTGCTGCCAAAAACACGTGCCTATGCCGAGATTTGGTTGGATGGTGAGAAATTAGAAAGCACGGATGAAGAGCCTATTTTAGGCAGTAACTATCTTCCTCGTAAATTTAAAACGACAGTTGTTATCCCACCGCAAAATGATGTGGATGTGCATGCCAATGACTTAAACTTCATTGCTATCGCTGATAACGGAAAACTGGTTGGTTTTAATGTATTAGTTGGTGGTGGTCTTGCGATGACCCATGGTGATACCGCAACTTATCCTCGTAAAGCGGATGATTTTGGTTTTGTTGCTCTAGAAAATACACTAGAGGTAGCAGCTGCGGTGGTGACGACTCAGCGAGATTGGGGTAACCGTTCAAATCGTAAAAATGCAAAAACAAAATATACGTTAGATCGTGTGGGTGTTGACGTCTTTAAAGCTGAAGTCGAAAAACGTGCTGGTATTCAATTTGAAGCAAGTCGTCCTTATGAGCTTACAGAACGTGGTGATCGAATCGGCTGGGTAGATGGCATTGATGGTAAGCATCATCTTGCATTATTTATCGAAAATGGCCGTTTATTAGATTACCCGGGTAAGCCATTAAAAACAGGTGTTTCCGAGATAGCTAAGATCCACCAAGGTGATTTTAGAATGACAGCCAACCAAAACTTAATTGTTGCTGGTGTGCCTGCTGAGCAAAAAGATCAGATAGAGAAAATTGCTCGTGAGCATGGTTTGATTGATGATGCTCACTCTGAACAACGCAAAAACTCAATGGCGTGTGTCGCTTTTCCTACCTGTCCATTAGCGATGGCAGAAGCTGAACGTTTCTTGCCTGAGTTTGTAACTGAAATAGAAGATGTACTTAAAAAACATAAACTGCCAGAAGAAGATAATATTATTTTCCGTGTCACGGGCTGCCCAAATGGTTGTGGCCGTGCAATGCTTGCTGAAATAGGTTTAGTCGGTAAAGCGCCGGGACGTTATAACTTCCATTTAGGCGGTAACCGCAGTGGTACTCGTGTACCTAAAATGTATAAAGAGAACATTACAGATCGTCAGATTTTATCTGAGATAGATGAACTTGTTGGTCGTTGGGCAACTGAACGTCAAGGCAATGAAGGCTTTGGTGACTTTACTATTCGAGCTGGCATTGTAGATGAAGTGATAGTGTCAAAAAGGGACTTTTATGCCTAAATTGCAATTATCAGAGCTGTTGTCATTAACGAAAGTTGAGCAAATTTTACGCTTATCTGAAGTTAATACAGAGCTTGAAACGCTGACCGCTCAAGAGCGAATTTTGTGGGCGTTAGAAAACTTAGAAGGAAACCCTGCGGTCTCCTCAAGTTTTGGAATTCAAGCAGCAGTGATGTTGCAATTAGTCACTGATGTAAAAGCGGATACTCCGGTTATTTTGACCGACACAGGCTATCTGTTTCCTGAAACCTATCAGTTTATTGATGAGCTAACTAAGCGTCTTCACTTAAATTTGCAAGTATTTACAGCAGATGAAAGCCCTAATTGGCAAGAAGCACGTTATGGGAAATTGTGGGAAAAAGGAATTGATGGTCTTGAGCAATACAATAAATTAAATAAAGTTCAACCAATGCGTCGAGCGTTAGATCACTTAGAAGTGGGTATTTGGTTTTCTGGTTTGCGCCGTGATCAATCTAGCTCTCGTGCAAACCTTCCTATTTTGAGCATTCAAAATGGTGTATTTAAATTTTTACCTGTGCTTGATTGGACAAATAAAGAGGTGCATTTTTTCTTAAAAGAACATGATTTACCTTATCACCCTTTATGGGAACAAGGTTATTTGTCGGTAGGAGATACGCACACTACTCAAAAATGGGAACCGGGAATGAGTGAAGAAGAAACACGATTTTTTGGTTTAAAGCGAGAATGTGGATTACATGAAGATAATGGGGAGCTAGGTGGTTCAGGAATTTAATTGCTATTACATAACATAAAAAAAGCAGCCCAATAATGAGGCTGCTTTTTATTTAGATTCAGTTTATTTCCAAAGCGCACTCAAAGAGTTAACCAAGCCTGAACTTGCATTTTGAGAGCTTAAGTATTGAGTGACTAGAGGAGTAATCAATGAGATTAATGACGGATCAAGACCTAAGCTTTTAAATGCACTTTGAACACCATCCATATTGGTGATTAAAGAAGTTAATCCTGTAGAGTCTAACGCTGAAACTCCAGGAATTAGTTGGCCTAACTCACTTTTATTATCAGAAGACAGTTTATTTTGAGCCACAGAAAGTAAAGCTCCAATACCACCAACCGCTTGTTCTGAAGTTAATGACAGCTCATTTTGAACCTTATCAGCTAATGTAGATTCATTACTTGATTGATTGTAGAGAGAAAGAGCGGCATTTAATGCAGGTCCAATTAATGCGGCACTGCTTGATTGAGTTGAAGTTGATACTTGTGTTGAACTTGAATTGCCATCAGTTGATTTACATGCAACTAGAGCTAAGCTGCTTAATGCGATAATAAGTACTTTTTTCATTGTTATTTCCCTTAACATTATTTTAAACTTCCTAACATTCTGTCGAGTGTACGATATAAAAAAAGCGATGCCTAGAGGCATCGCTTTTTTATTTTAATCTTTTAAGAAAGATTAAACGATTTCTAGTAATTCTACTTCAAATACTAGTGCAGCATATGGAGGGATTGCAGCGCCAGCGCCACGTTCACCGTATGCAAGGTCTTGTGGGATAGCAAGCTTCCACTTAGAACCTACAGGCATTAGTTGAAGAGCTTCAACCCAACCAGCGATAACGCCAGTTACAGGGAATTCAGCAGGTTGACCGCGCTCTACTGAACTGTCAAATACAGTACCGTCAGTTAGCATACCGTGGTAGTGAACACGTACTGTTTTATCAGACGTTGGGATTTCGCCAGTGCCTGCAGTTAGTACTTCATATTGAAGACCAGACTCAAGTACAGTCACTTCTGAACGAAGAGCGTTATCAGCTAGGAAAGCTTCGCCGTCAGCAGCAGCTGCTTTAGACGCTTCCGCACGAGATTCTTCAGCACGCATGTGAAGTGCTTGAAGTGCTTCGTTGATAGCATCAACTTCGATTTCTGGCATGTCGCCAGTTAGTGAAGTTGCGATACCTTTAGCGATAGCTGCAACGTTTAGGCCTTCAAGACCAGATTGTGCAAGTTGTTGACCCATTTGAAGGCCAATGCCGTAGCTTGCTCTTTGCTCTACTGTTTCTAATTTAACTTCAGACATGCTGTCTCTCTTTCTTTATATGGTATAAACGAAAGACTAAAGGATACAGAGATCTAAGCTTAAGGTAAACTTTTGTACTTCTTTGTACTCTGATATTAGAATAAAACGTGAGCTAACTAGTTTCGCATAAGGCGATGGTATGAATGAAAAGAAAAAAATGAATATAAAACGGCCAAATTTTTCTGAGTCATTGGAAGGATTAAAGAAAAAGTGCGCACCTCTTATTGAAGTAGTCGCACCTTATTGGTCGCGTTTACCTAAATTTCATCAAACAGCGTTGCGAGTTTTAATTCCTGTCACTTGTGTTTTAGTCTTATTACCACATGGTACGACAGAAGAGACTGATAGTATTCAGCCTACAATGATCCCTGCGGATGAAATGCAAAGGCAGAGTATAAGTTTGAATCTAGAAGGTCTAAGTGAGCAAGAGGGTAATCTTAATGAAACCTCTTCATCTTATGATACTGCTCAAGAGAAAAAAATAGCTAAGTTGGTAGAAAAAACTAAGCCGATAGAAAAAGCCCCATCATCGATTCAGGGTAATTGGCAGAATTATAAGATTAAAGCCGGTGATACGCTCTATCAAGTATTTAGAAAAAATAATTTACCATTAACAGAATTAAATAAATTGGTTAAAATTGAAGGTACAGATAAGCCATTAAGTAATATAAAAAAAGGCCAGCTGTTTCGATTTAAATTGGATTCACAAGGTGATCTAGACATTGTGCAAATCGAGCGAGATGGCCAAGCGGTCACGTATTTTCGACTTTCCGATGGCAACTTTGGGCGCAGTAAATAACTGCCACCAAGCTTTTTATATTACTATCTTCCTCTTACTTTCTTTAACCAAGTTTTAGGCATAAGAGGGAGAATGATTAATGCAATGCCTATTACGGTTAATAAATCAGGCACCTCATCAAACCATATTACTCCAAATAGAACGACAAAAATTAGCCCTGAATATTCCGCTAAAGATATTTGGGTTGCAGGTGCTTTCTTATAGGCCATGGTTGCTAGACCATTGTAACTAATAATAAAGGTAGCACTTAATGCAATCCAAAAAATTTCATTGTAATTTAATGATTGCCAGTAAAACCAAGCTAACCCTCCCGAAACAGGTAGAGATAATAATGTGGTCCAAAATAGGGTGGTGATCACCGATTGTTCATTAGGGATTTTTCGAATCAAAATATTATATGATGCTAAAGTCATTGCTGTTCCGAGTGCAAAAATTGCTGCCCAATGGAATTGAGAGGGGCGTAAAATAATAATAACACCAATAAATCCAATCACGGTTTGAAGTACTTTTTTAGCTGAAGGTCTTTCATTAAGTAACAGCATGGAAAGCGGGATCATCAATAATGGAGCGGTATAAAAAACGGCATTGGCAGTAGCAAGAGATAAATAAGTAATCGATACCACCATGCAACAACTGCCAATTAAGAGAATATGAGATCTTAATACCGTTATTTTTGGATTACTTAAACTTCTTGATGTCGAAGATTGACGAGCCCAAAAAGGAAAAAGAAGAGTGAGAGAGACCAGTTGGCGCAGAAAAATATATTGAAAAGGTGAAACTCCACCATCAAGAATTTTTACTGCTACATCTGACAGAGATGCCAATAAATTACCTAATACAAGTAAGATAATTGCGAGGTTGACTGGCGTCATCATTGATTTCATTTTCGTATTATTTAGCTAGTCGCATATCGACATGAGGGATATCATCCTCAAGATACATATCAGAAATCACGTTAAAACCATGCTTTTGATAAAAGTGACTTAAATGTTCTTGAGCGCCAATATCAATCGTTTCCCCAGGCCACAATTGCTCACATTGTAATAATGCTTCTGATAATAATTGATGACCTAAACCATTACCTCTGGCTGTTTCTTTTGTTGCTACGCGCCCAATGCTAGGGTTTGTATAACTAACTCCTGCTGGAAGTAGACGAGCACAAGCGATTATTTCATTATTTTTAGTCCCAATTAAATGATAGACGCCTTTATGGCAATCTTTACCATCTAATTCAGGGTATGGACAAGTTTGCTCAACGACAAAGACATCAACTCTTAAACGAAGCAGTTCATACAGTTGCGCGGTAGTTAAGTCATTAAAAAGTATTTTTTGCCAATGGATCATAGAAATTATCCCGATGAAAAAAGAAGATCATCAAGATACCTATTTTCACTTTTTAAGACATTAACTTATGTTAACTTTTTTAATTCTATTTTTAATACGACTTAAGCTGATGTGAGTGATCCCAAGATAAGCCGCTACTTGATAGTCACTTAATTGTGAGTGAAGGTCAGGGTAGTTTTGACAGAAAATCTCGTAACGAGACTGAGGGGAGTAAAGTAACATAAAGCGCTCTTTTCTCTCTTTATAGACTAATTGAGTTTCGACTAGCTTTAGATAGAAAGGATGAGATTGTGCTCGCCATTGCTGCATATAAGAGATAGGTAAAGATAAGATCGTCGTTGGTGTTAAAGTTTCTAACGTATAGGGGGATTTCTCGTTATCTATTACTCCTTCAAACCCGACAACCCAATCACCTTTCCAGTAAAATTCTTTACTGAATGCCTTACCATCTTCAGTTAAATATGAAGCATGACAAAGTCCTTCTAATAAAAAATAGAAGAACTTTGAATCGTCATTTTGTTTGGCAATAACGTGTTTTGGTTTTAAATATTCTAATTTACTACTGTGAATTAGTTTTTTAATTTCATCAGAAGAGAAGTTATAGTTTTGAAATTGCTGAATAAAGTCATTGAGCATGGGTTAGTAGCTCTGAATATTTTTAATTACTATGGTGTTTTTCAAGGTAGCACATCGCTTCTTCTTTCCCCATATATTTACTTAATGTTTTTTGTGGCACATTACTCATATCGACTACAATTAACCCATCTAGCGCGTCATTAAAATCTGGATCGACATTGAAGCAAACTAGCTTCCCATTTAATCCAATATACTGTCTAAGTAAAACAGGAAGTCCTTTCCCTTTTTCTATCCTGCTAAGTACTTTTGATAAGATTTTTAAATCACCAAGTAAAGAAAGCATATCGCCGTTCCATACTTGTCTTTTTAATGGTTTGAGTGGGGTTGTTGCAGTGACTAGTGCTGCTTTCTCATTATCGTAATGGTGAATAGATAGTGTTGAAGCAATTAATTGACGAGCCGCTAAACTGTAATCATTACTAATACTGACAGGTCCAAATAAGTGAGTATATTTAGGGTGTTGATATACAAAAGTTGAAATCCCCTTCCAAAGCAAAAGTAGTGAGCTAACATTGCGCTGATATTTTTTAGCTACGACTGAGCGACCTACTTCAATTGAGTTGTGTAGTGTCTTGATAAACTCGTATTGGTAATTAAAAAGACTACGAGAGTAGAGGCCATCAATACCAAACTTTTCAATTAATTCATCAACTAACCCTAATCGATAGGAACCAACAATTTCTTGATTTTTTTCGTGCCAGATAAATAAATGGTAATAGTGTAAATCGTATTCATCTAGATCACAGGAAAGCCCTGTACCTTCACCAACTTCACGAAAAGTAACTTCCCTGATACGTCCTATTTCTTTAATAACATTTGGGATAGCTTGGCTTTTTGTACAATAGACAGTAAGCCCATTTTGTTCTACTAGTTTAGTGTTGGGTGGGAGAGATTGAATTTCATTTGTCAAAATGTCAGAATTTATGGGATCCATAATTTGATCATAATCGGTTTTAATCTGCTCTGACTCAGCTGAATGATTAATGGTTGCCAACAAATAAGTATTGAGACGTAGATAATTAATGCATTCTATAGGGGATTTAAATCCATTAAGCTCTTTATGTGAGATAGATGAACCAATTGATAAATTAATGGTATTAGATTTTTTATTGAGCAGTTCTCGCCCCAACATTAAGGTACGTAGTAATGGGTGAATTTTCCCTGCCATATAAAAAGCATTACTGTTTTTAGCATCAATATAAATTGGGATGGTTGTGGCATTATGTTTAAGTGCTAATTTTGCAGCAGAATAGCTCCAACGCTTATCGAGCAATTGTTCTTTATTTTCATTATAGGTAGAAACCTCTCCCGCAGGAAAAATAATGAGTACTCCTTCACTTTCTAAATGCCGATGAGCTTCTCGAAGTGCTTTGGCATTGGTTTTTTTTGCGCTAGCAGATTCGAATACATCAACGCCAATAAATAATTCACTGATCTCAGGGATAAGTTTTAAATATTCATTAGCTAACACTTTTACATCTGAACGAATTTTACCAATTAGGTCCGCTAAAATAATACCTTCTAGTGCGCCTAATGGGTGATTAGCAACAATAACAACCGCTCCTGTTACAGGGATGGTATTTAATTCTCCCTGGTGCAAATGATAACTAACGTCTAATGACGAGAGTGAATGGCTCATGAATTCAAAACAGCTTAAATTTTCAGGGCGATCTTGATAGTAAGCATCAAGTTGATTTAACCCAGTAGCCCATTCAGCAAAGGATTCTCCAATGCCAAATGGGGTTACTCTTGGTAAGCGAAATGGACTTGCAATCATAAACTAAGCTCCTTTTTCTTGAAATAAAGAAGAAAGAAATCCGCTATCTGATTTAAGGTCTTTTAATGCTAAAAATATGCCTGATAACCAAACTAAACAGGCCATTCCAAATAATAAGCCTCCGTCATAACCGATGATTTTTCCCATAGCATCAAATTCTGGCATTTGGATCCCAAGAGGGGTGAAAAGATGAAAGAAAATAGCGCCACTCATAATACCTGCCGCCATGACTGCGCCTAATCCATGAAAACGAGTAAAAAGCAGAATAGAAGCGAACAGTTCAGCAATACCGATAAGATAGCCGCCATAAATCCCAAACCATTCAATCCCTGACCATTCGCCTAAGACGCCAAAGATATGATCAGTTTCATATGACCCTGAGAATTTAAAGAAGAGAGATTGAATAAATACAAAGGCGATAAATACTGATGGTCCAAATTTAAATATTTTTTCTTTCATGATGAGTTCCTTTTACTTTAATGGCTGCAATAAGTTTTATATGTTGGTAATTATTATTTTTTTAGAAGTGAAGGCCAGTTCTTATCTGCCTTTGTTATGAAGAGTGGAATATTTTTTTCCCACCAACCTTTTACTTCAGCGTCATAATTTAAATAGAGCTTTCCTTTAACAATTGTCCATTGAAGAGGATCACCAGACGCGCGGTCATTTTTTTCTGATATCGCCCATGCACAAAATCCGCCGTATTGAGGTACATATTTGGTTGGATTTTTACGAAATGAGTCTAGGTTCTCTTGTGATGAGAAGTACCAATCTGCTCCCATATATGACATTACGTAATTATCTTTTCCTTTTAATGGGTTATCTGTTGCTAATTTACCCTCTCTAAAATAATCAACGGTGTCATAACCACCGACAGCTTTATTACTAAAGAATCCAGTATAAATAGGATCAGCAGCAAGACTCGATTGAGAAAATAACAACATAAAGAAACAAAGTAATTTTTTCATAGGGATAACCTTATTGAGTATAGTTAGGTGGGCTAAATTGATGGTCATGTTTAACTTCATAAGCCGTTATCTTAGATGTTTGGCATGGTGATCCTGAAGTGTAATTCATGATGCTTTTTTGAGTATTAACAATAATATGAGTCAAACTTACGGTGCTTGCATCTTCACGATACATGCAAGCTGATAGGTGCCCTTGTTGTGGGTGATGGTGATTATGGAATGCATGTAATGATTGACGATTAATGCCTTTACTCGTCATTTCCCTATAAAAAAAATGTCGTTTTTCAGTAACAAAAATAGGATCTACAGAAGAAGAGATCATTGGTGAGACAGCATCAATAGAATGAAAAAGTCGTCCATTCCATTGAAAAGCTAAAACTTTGGGTGGTTTTTTGGCTGATTTAGCACCAAAAACTAATAAAGAAAAAGGAGCAAAATATGATAGATCGGTGTGTGATAATAGGTGTTGTATTGCATTTAGATCATGACAGGCTGAAAGGTGTTTAATTAGTAAACCTCGACTTTTTAATTCTGTTGTTGGCAAACAACCTTGGTAATAGTTTAGTAGACAAACCGTAATGCCTCGATTGTTTGTAGCAATCCAACTACCTCCTCCAAGAGGATCAATAGGCATGAGTGATTCAATATTATTTTGTTTAAATCTCCGAGGCTCGAGAGCAGTAGGGCGAGATTTCTGTTCATCTCGATTAAAAAACAACTCATAGCCTAATTCAGTATGAAACCAAGATACGGTGCACATTATGCATCTCCTCTTAGAAAACTAGAGGTCGTTGGAGCATAACCAAATGTTGAGATGGTATTGATATTCAATAAACGAGTTATCACTTTCATTAATGCATAATGGTGTGAGGCATGCAGTGAAGCAAAAGTGATCTCTCGTTCAATACTTGATTTCATAGCATGACTTTGAGTAACGTAAGGACAAACTTCAGTGATAAGAGATATTGAACGGGTTAAATATTGCTGAGGGAGCAAATTCAACCATTGAATTATTGAGTTAAGTTCCTTAATTGCGAGTTCTTTATTTGTTTCGATTAAGTGCCCACGTCGACGATTATTATAGTTAATTGCTTCCTCATCTTGGGCTGTTCTAATGGCGTAAAATAAATCGAGAATATGGCGAAAATGCTCACCAATAGAACTGTCAACATAAGGAGATGCGAGATGAGTATAATCCCTATCACTAATATTATTTAATAGCTGTAAGCCTTGTTGTAATTCATCAATACAACCACTAATAACAGGCGATAGTTCTATTATTTCTCTTTCTTTCATTGGCATAAATACTCTCTAGTCAGTTGATGGGTATTGAAGAGTTAGATTTTTCTCTTCTTTCCACGCTGAAAATAATTCTTTCAATGTAGGTGAAACATATCCTTTTTCTTTTTGTTGTGCTCCAATTTCAAATAATGTTTTGTATTGAAACAATAAAGTAGAAAAAATCGTTTTAAGAGACGTGTTTCTGTCCCATATATGCGCAGCTTCACTACTCGCGCCATTTATTTCTAAAATAGTAAAATCCTCCCCTTTTATAAGAGAATTAATATTTTTGAATTTGACATCTAATCTGCCGTAGTAAAAACCATCAAAGTCATCAAAAATAGCATCTAAACGTTCTGCTAATGTAGCGGTTATGTACTGGTTTCCATCTCTAAAAATTGACCCGCGGCTGTGACTGCCAGCAAAAGCTAACTGAAATTCTTGATTAAGGGCTAATACCGTATCTAATTTATTTTTATGTCGAGGAAAATAGAGGTGAGAGAGTTTTCCTGCTCGGTTATCTGATTCAATTAGTTGTTTCAGAGTTTGCTTACCATCACCAATTACACTAGGAGAGTATTTCAGAGTAAGGGAAATTACGTTTCCTTTTTTTTGATTGGGATAACGAATATAAAATAGACCTGCTTCAGCTGAGTAAGGAGCTTTCTGTTGAATTAAGAAACGAGCGTTGATAGGGAATGATTCAAAATAATGAGTCAATTGTTCTGGAGTTTGAATTAATTTGACCCCTGCTCCACGACAGCCTAGATCAGGTTTAGCGACAACAGGAAAAGTCAGGTTGTGATTATCCATCGCATTCATAGCTGAGTTGGTTTGTTGCTGAACAGAAGAGCTATCTGTTGTTATGGTGATGAATGGAGAAATCCAATTTTTGGTTGATTCTCCCGCTAACTGAAGGATATCGTGCTTGGATTCTCCAACCATTCCACTAAGTTTAATTGAAGGGTTTACAACTAAAGGTAGGGTGAAATCTTTATATTTAATACCTAAAAAGAGGCTTTGTATTACAACTGGCGCATAAAAAAACCAGCTTGGTAAAAACTCATAAGGAGAGATACTACGAAGTTTATCTTTTTCTAATATTGGCATCCCTCCATTGATACGGTCTGCTGCAATGGTGGCGATTTTTTTATTTTCCATGGTATGAATTCCTTTGTAATCGCTTTTTAGCAAAACGGTTTACGCTAAATAAAATAAAAGTCATTATCGGGATAAGTAACCACTGGTTTTCACTCGTTTTTGCCCAAGTTGTGGTGCCTAGAAAATATACACTAGGAAATACGATAGCGGTCCAAATGCCAGTCGCAGCCATTACAGCAACAAAGAATCGTTTAAGGCTAATATGAAAAATTCCGCTTAAGGTGAATCCGATGGTACGTAATCCTGGAATGAATCGAATAATGAATAAATTAAGCATAGGATTATCTTTGAGTTTTTTCCTTATATACCGTAAATGTGGGTTAGTGAGAGTTTTATAGCGAAATGGTCGAATACGTGTGGATGCTTTTCCTAGAAAATAGAGACCAAGATCTCCACTAGCTATACCAATAAATGCAGCAATTAAACCAACTGATGTAGGTAAGACGCCTTGGGCAGACAAACTTGCAGCTGTTACGATAGCTAGATCTTCCAATACATAAGATAAAAGAATAATCCCAATAAAAAGAGATAATTGGGAGTAATTCTGAACTAATAATTCATCTTGAATACTGCTAATAATGTCGTTCATAGATGTTCCAAAAATCAAGGTGGACTCGCTTGTTATGGTGTTATTGGTTTGTAAGCAAATGTATCCTATCTGTTATATATGAACTTTCGCTTCATAAATAGTTCAGATTGATTTTAGATTCAAATCATTACCATGAATGATTCGTGCGAATTATAGGCGGTTAGTAATACAATTGTCATTAAATATTTCAGTATATTTCAGTATATTTCAAATTGTATCTTTAGATTTGATTTATTACGGTGGGGGATATTTAGAATTGTGGATATGTAGGAGTTAATTTTTAGCTAGATATTCGAATTGACGATAAGCTATATTTTTATATAAAAATAGCACGGTTAAATAACCGTGCTATTGAGTGTACTAATATTGTAATTCAGTCAAACCAAAGGTTGGTTTAGAAAAATTACTTACTTAGATCAATGTTGTATACCGCAAAACCAACTTCATCAGTGGCTACACGCTTCATCGGGTATTGACCTTTCTCTTTGATGAATTTCGCAGCTTTTTCTGTTGGTGCTGTTTCAAAGCGGATATCTAATTTTTCGCCACCTTTGATAGGAGCAAAAGACCAGTTGTTATCTGCTGAAGGCTTCACTTGACCTTCTTCTTTGCTTACTCGTGAAATGTAGCTAGAAAGAACGGTACGGTTTTCATCTGGTGCATCAAACGCGATGAAGTCAGTACCAGTACCTGGGAACTTATTGCTGTAAGCACGATAATTATTGGTTGCGATAAGGAAATCTTGTTTCGCATCAATAGGCTTGCCTTGGTAAGTCAAGCCAACGATACGCTCAGAACCTTCATTGATTACTTTACAGTTACCGTCATATTTTGCAGGTTGAGTAACATCGATTTGATAGTTTACACCATCAATGACATCAAAGTTATAAGTACGGAAACCATCCCAATCAATTAATTGTTGAGGTGCAGTGCTGTTGATATCAATTTGCTTAAATTGACCAGCTGAACATTCAAGCCACTCTTTTACTTCTTTACCTGTAACCTTCATCGCAACTAGGGTATTAGGGTATAGGTATAAATCAGCCGCATTACGGAATGTTAATTGGCCTGATTCAACTTCGGTGAAGTTTGTTGGGTCATTTCCACGACCGCCTGCTTTGAATGGTGCAGCAGCAGAAAGTACAGGAGTACCATCTAAATCTGGATCACCTTGGATGAAGCGTTCAACGTAATCTTTTTGTGCAAGGTTAACAATTTGAACTGTTGGATCATCTTGAACTAGAGCTAAGAAGCTATACATTACATCGTCAGCTTTACCAATTGGTTGGTTAACGAAATTACGTGTGCCTTTATGGTCTGCTTCTAGTGCTGTGATAATTCCTTTATCTGCCGCAGCTAATGATTTTTTCTCTTTCTTATCAAAGATAGGGCGAGCTTCAGATTGACCTTTTACTACAGCCCATTTGCCATCTTTTTGTTCTAGAGTTAAATCCATTACACCAACATGGCTTCCCCAACGTCCAGGCATAACCGCAGCAACACCATTCATTGTGCCATTTTGGTTATCAATACCTTGCATATTGTCGAACCCTTTACCAGGGAATACGGCGTGAGCGTGACCAAATGCGATAGCATCAATGCCTTCTACTTCTGATAAGTAGAATGTTGAGTTTTCTTCGCCTTGCTTATAAGGGTCAGTTGAAACACCTGAGTGTGGGATAGCAACGATAACATCTGCACCCTCTGCTTTCATTTGAGGAACAAGTTCATTGGCTGTTTCAATGATGTCACGAGCAATGACTTTACCTTCAAGGTTTTTCTTATCCCACGTCATGATTTGAGGTGGAACAAAACCAATGTAACCCACTTTAATTTCGTGCTCTACGCCAGCAGTATCTTTAAACTTATGCGTTTTAATGATGTATGGCGTAAAGTAATGTTCTTTTGTTTCTGCGTCATACACGTTTGCACTAATGTATGGGAAATCAGCGTCGTTGATAGATTCAGCTAAGAAATCTAAACCGTAGTTAAACTCATGGTTACCTAGGTTAGCTGCATCATAATCTAACTGATTCATCGCTTTATATGCAGGGTGAACTTCACCCGCTTCAATGCCTTTATCTGCCATGTAGTCACCCATTGGACTACCTTGCAGTAAATCACCGTTATCAACAAGAACGCTGTTTATTACTTCATTGCGTGCTTCTTTTACTAAAGTAGCAGTGCGCGCTAAACCAATTTTTTGAGATGGTTTATCTTTGTAGTAATCGTAATCCATCAGATTAGTATGGATATCTGTTGTTTCTACTACTCGTAGCTTAATCACTTCATTTGTGTCGGGTGTTGTTGTACAGCCCGAAAGAGTTAGTAAGCCTAGGCCAGCAAGTACAGCAATTGATACAGGTTTAGCAGAGAGTTTCATCGTGTTCTCCAAAGGTGATAATCATAAAAGCGTCAATAAGATAACAGATTGGTTATGTTATAAATGTAACGAGTCTCTCAATGTGTGCGGTTGATCTATTTTCAGTGTGCTTTACGGTAACTGAATCACAAGTTCAACAGGAGTCACATCGGAAGGCTTATTCGTTATTTTATTCGTCAATAGTTCAATTAAAGGGACAGGTTTAGCAATCGCATAACCTTGAGCGTAATGAATATCCATGTTTCGTAATAGGCTAATGTGTTCAGAGGTTTCTACGAACTCTGCAACCGTACTTAAAGACATTCCTTTTGCAACTTGGCTGATGGTATTAACGATAGTTTGGTCTACTTTATTTTCTGTAATATTACGAACGAAAGAACCATCAATTTTTAAAATATCGATTGGTAATCGTCGCAAATAATCAAAGCTTGCATAGCCTGTTCCAAAATCATCTAATGCAATTTTACAGCCCTCTAAACGTAAGCGTTCAATCGTTTTAATCGCTTGCTGTTCATTGGTTAATGCTGCACTTTCTGTTATTTCAAAACATATTTTTTTTAATGGGATTGAATGCTTAGTCGCGAGTGAAAAAATATAATCGGCTAAGGTTGAGTCGTTAAGTGCTTGTGCCGTTAGGTTGATAGAACAACGGCCGATCGAATCCCAATCAGTTAAATATTTATTAAGAACTTTAAAGGTGTGTTCAATTACCCATTTATCAAGCTCAACTTGCAAGCCAAATTCATTAATTAAAGGAAAAAATTCGGCAGGTGATAATGGCTGAGATTCATTTTTATCTGAAGTGAGTCGAATTAGAACCTCAAAATAGAGAGGAGAATCTTCTTGTTTTAAATCGAGATAAGGTTGACAGAATAGAATGAATTTATTGCTATCAAAGGCTGATTGGATACGACTTAGTTTGTCGATTTTTCTTTCTTCATTTTGTTTTAGTGTTACCCAATTAATGTTTATACCGTGGTCAAAATTAGCATTTGGAGTACATAGAGTAGATAGCAGTAAATCAATATCAATATTTTTATTTAGTTTACAACATACAACTTTCTGATTGATGAGTTGAATACTTTGTTCTTGCCACTGAAAGATGAATTTAGCTAATGATTGAGCTATGTCCTTTATCTCATGACGAATACTTGGGGAATTAGGTAATAAATATAAAATACCTTGAGAGAAGGGAGGAAGGTAAGCTATTCCACGGTGATGAGTAAAATCACAAATAAATTCAGATACGTTACGCATTAGTAGGGCTTTACCTTCAAACCCTAATGAATGTAAGCGATTACTAATTTCTGCTAGATCAATGTAAGTCATCACGTAATCGGTCGACTGTGATAAATCGTGGGATAATTGCGAGATACTAAATAAACCAGTGTAAGGATCTCTTCGTTCTTTTTCGATGGCGGCGCGGTTAGTAAGAAAATTTTTCACTGATTGTGCTGAGAGCAACATAATTAATGTTGTTATAGCAAATAAAATAGCAATCATACTATAGAACGTTGATGAGCTAATGATGTCTTGATTGTAATTATAAACAGCACTTTCTGCGGAGATTAAACAGACAATAGTTGAGATTAAATAAGGTTGTATGATCCCAAAATTGCCAACACCTAAACCAATAATAGGTACTAATAGTAAGCAGAGAGCATTTAAGACTAAAGGATCGTGAGAAAAGAAGGTAAAAATGATGGTTAAGCTGCATAAACTTAACCACGTATAATAAAGCCCTGTGGTTTGATTTATCTTTCTCATGTCTTTATCAAGAATTAAATAATTATTGTTAAATTCTTTAAATGGAAATCCAATAAAAGCGAACAGTAAAGGTGTTAGTAATAATTGGGATATAGAGCTACCTAGTGCTGAATAGGCTAAGTACTCAGGGCTACTCATAAAAGGGTAATTAAGCATTTCTGCAATATGTATCATGCCAATACTAGCACCAATAGGATAAAGCACTCCCATAATTGAAATGTAGTAAGTTGCTCTTAATGTGTAATCAAATTGGGTTAATGTAAAGCTTGCTTTTTTGTAAATATAAATAAAGAAAAGAGAGGTCATCGGATAGAAAAGAGAAAACACGAGTGCAACATCAAGTGGCCTGTTTGAAATAAAAATATATTGGTATAACAGTGCGAGCACAATTGCAGGAGTAACTTTTTTTCCAAACCGTAACTGAGATGCGGTAATAAAAGCGGCGGTAATGGAAATGATATGGACACGATCGGCTTGAGAGACAAAGAATTGAGAGAGCTCAAAAGTAAACACGGTAACGACAGAGATTATAAAGAAAAATAAGAATTTTTGAGTGAGGGTTTTTAAGTTCAATCTCATTGTATAAGTGCCCGTTATTAATGGAAATGGCATTCTATATGCCTTTTAATCGCATATCGAACGATATCTCTCCTTTTTTATCATTTTTATAAATGAAACCTTTTTATTTATAACCGTTAGCATTAAATCGAATAAAAAATGAAATTTTAGAATTTCAGGTAATAAAGCAACCCGTCTATAGTGACTTTATTGGAATGAAAAATAGCCATCGCTAGAAAAGAGCATTGATGCTTGTTAGAGCAATTAATGCCGTTAGTGATGTCATTGCCAAATTTAGCCTAAAGGACAAAACACACATGGACGCAAAACGATTAACCCACCTACAACAGCTAGAAGCTGAAAGTATTCATATTATTCGTGAAGTTGCTGCTGAGTTTGATAACCCAGTAATGATGTACTCGATTGGTAAAGATTCTTCTGTGATGCTGCACCTTGCTCGTAAAGCTTTTTATCCTGGAAAAATTCCATTCCCTCTTTTACATGTTGATACTGATTGGAAATTCAAAGAGATGATTGAATTTCGTGAGAAAACCGCAAAGAAATATGGTTTTGATTTATTAGTACATAAAAATCCTGAAGGTATGGAAATGGGAATTAACCCATTTGTACATGGGTCATCAAAACACACCGATATCATGAAAACTCAGGGTTTAAAGCAAGCACTAAACAAATATGGTTTTGATGCGGCTTTTGGTGGCGCGCGTCGTGATGAAGAAAAATCTCGAGCTAAAGAGCGTGTGTATTCGTTTCGAGATAAAAACCACACGTGGGATCCAAAAAATCAGCGTCCAGAGTTATGGAATACCTATAACGGCCAAGTAAATAAAGGCGAAAGCATTCGAGTTTTCCCATTATCGAATTGGACGGAGTTGGATATTTGGCAATATATCTATTTAGAAAATATTGAAATTGTTCCACTTTATTTATCTGAAAAACGTCCTGTGGTTGAACGTGATGGCATGTTGATCATGGTGGACGATGAACGTTTAGAGTTAGAAGAAGGCGAAGAGATCCAACATAAAGACATTCGCTTTAGGACCTTGGGTTGTTATCCATTGACTGGTGCTGTGGAATCAACCGCAAATACCTTACCTGAAATCATTGAAGAGATGTTGGTTGCCACCTCAAGTGAGCGTCAAGGTCGAGCGATAGATCATGATTCATCTGGTTCCATGGAACTGAAAAAACGCCAAGGCTACTTTTAATATCAAGCATCTAAGGAAGGATTAAATAATGAATAGTGCAGTAGAGCAACAATTAGAAGAGCTTGGTATTGAAGCTTATTTAAAAGAACATCAATACAAATCATTACTTCGATTTTTAACTTGTGGTTCGGTGGATGATGGTAAAAGTACCCTCATAGGCCGATTACTCCATGACTCAAAACAAATCTATGCAGATCAGTTAGATGCTGTTCATGCAGATAGTCAGCGCGTCGGCACAACAGGTGAACGCCCTGACTTGGCATTGTTGGTTGATGGCCTGCAAGCTGAGCGTGAACAAGGCATTACTATTGATGTAGCGTATCGCTATTTCTCAACTCAAAAACGCAAATTTATTATTGCGGATACGCCGGGGCACGAGCAGTATACACGTAATATGGCGACCGGTGCATCTACCTGTAATGTTGCGGTTATCTTGATTGATGCACGTAAAGGGGTACTTGATCAAACTCGTCGTCATTCTTATATCGCGAATCTTCTTGGTATTCGTCACTTTGTGGTTGCAGTAAATAAAATGGATTTAGTGGATTACTCTCAATCTCGCTTTGAAGAGATTAAAGAAGAGTATTTAACCTTCTCCAAAAAGCTAAATAATCCAAACCTAGATATTTCTATCCTGCCGTTATCAGCTCTAGAAGGAGATAACGTGGTAAATCAGAGTGAGGAGCTATCTTGGTATCAAGGTACGCCACTTTTAGAAGTGTTAGAAAATATTGATATTGATTCAGACAGAGGTAATGGTGAATTTAGATTCCCTGTGCAATATGTAAATCGTCCAAATCTAGATTTTCGTGGCTTTGCAGGAACCATTTCAGCAGGTGGAATTTCTGTTGGTGATGAAATTGTTGCTTTGCCATCGGGTAAAAAATCAAAAGTGGCACGCATTGTTACCTTTGATGGTGATTTAGATTCGGCCCAAGCAGGCCAAGCGGTGACATTAACGCTAGAAGACGAGATAGATATTAGTCGTGGTGATTTGTTAGTGAAGGCGAACTCTAGCTTACAAGCAACGGATCAATTTAAAGCTGAGATTGTATGGATGACAGAAAAAGGGTTAGAGCCAGGTCGCCAATACGACATTAAAATTGCAGGTAAGAAAACGGTAGGCCAAATTGATGCTATTCATCACCAAGTAAATATTAATAGTCTGGATACGTTTGAGACTCAAGAATTGCCTTTGAATGGTATTGGTTTGTGTGACGTATCATTGACTGAAACGGTGAGCTTAGATCGCTATAAAGATTGTGCTGATACTGGTGGCTTTATCTTTATTGATCGCTTAACGAATGTCACGGTAGGGGCTGGCATGATCCAAAACCTTTCTGAATTGAGTGATGCAAAACCTATCAATGATAATGTCACTGCTTTTGAGGTGGAATTGAATGCGTTAGTTCGTAAACATTTCCCTCACTGGAAAGCACAAGATGTTTCTAAGCTTTTAAGTTAATGGCTTAAAAAGGAATACTCTATGGCATGGGAACAAGGATTCGTTCTGGCTTTATTAGCTCTTATTATTGTGAGCCTATTAGCAAGTAAATTAAAACCAAGTGTGATTTTTGCAGGGGCGGCGTTTATTGCTTTTATGCTAGGGATGATTGATTTACCTAGCTTGGCAAAAAACTTTACTAACTCGTCACTGTTAACCTTGGTGTTATTGATTTTAAGTTCTTGTGCCTTAGAAAAAACACGTCTTATCAGTTGGGTAGGGCGCTATATTTCAGAAGGAAGGTTAGGGAGTGTGGTAGGCAAATTGGGTCTATCTACTGCTATTCTTTCTTCATTTACTAACAACACTGCGGTGGTGGTGTCGTTAATTGGTGCGATAAAGCGTAATCAGCGCCATGCTCCTTCCCGTCTACTTATTCCTCTCTCTTATGCTGCAATCTTAGGTGGCACACTGACCTTAATAGGAACATCGACCAATTTAATTATTAATAGTTTTGTGGAAGACGCAGGCTTACCGAGTTTAAGTTTCTTTGCACCAACAAGCATTGGTATCGCGGTATTGCTTGGTGGTTTGTTAATTTTAATTCCATTAAGTTATTTGTTACCTCAGTACGATGAGGGGCATCAAGATGAATTACCCTATTTTTTAGAAGCTAGAGTACAAGGTGGTTCACCATTAGTAGGAAAGTCGATTAGCGAAAATAACTTAAGAGCATTGCGTAAACTTTTTTTAGCAGAGGTCATTCGAGAGGGAAAAACTATCTCTTCGGTTGACCCTGATATGGTGCTCTTAGCTGGTGATAGATTGCTTTTTTGTGGTGACATTGAAAGCGTTACAACGCTACAAGAAATTAATGGTTTAACGCTTTTTGGTCAGCATCATTTAAATGGTCAAAATTTAATAGAAGTCATCGTGAGTCAATCTGCGTCTATTCGTGGAAAAAGTATTAAGTCTTCTAAATTTAGAGACCGTTTTGATGCAGTAGTTGTTGCTATTCGACGAGGTCATGAACGCCTTGAAGGGGGCTTGGGTAAGATTGAGCTGCAAGCTGGTGATACGTTAGTTCTAGTGCCAGGAAAAGACTTTGAACAGAGTAAGCAACAGCTAAAACGTGAATTTGTCATTATTAGTGAACTCGACTCTGCAGCAAAATTGGATGGTGATAAAAGTGCCTTGGTTTTATTGGGTTTTGCTGGCGTTATTGCTGCGGAATTACTGAATATATTTCCGATAATCAAAGGCTTGTCGGTTTATCTCTTGGCGTTATTAGCGCTCGGCGTGATTAATATTGGAGAGCTACGTCGACGTTTTCCTATTGATATTGTCGTTATCGTTGGAGCGGCACTTTCGATTGCTCAATTAATGTTGTCATCAGGTTTATCTGTACAACTTGGTAATATGTTTATGGAGTTATTTAATGGTTGGGGAGTGATGGGTGCCTTGATCGCCGTTTATCTGATTACTTTAGTATTAACAGAATTGATCACTAATAACGCGGCAGCAGCCTTGGCGTTTCCTATTGGCTACAGCATGGCGTTAGGCTATGGGGTTGATCCTATGCCTTTTATTATGGCGGTATTATTTGGAGCCAGTGCCAGTTTTATTTCTCCTTATGGATATCAAACCAATTTATTAGTATTTAGTGTGGGTAACTACACGCTGCTTGATTACGTAAAAGTGGGATTACCGATGTCGATTATTTATTCGGTGTTAGTACTTACGTTAATCCCTTATTTTTTCCCATTTTAATTCAAGGATGAAACATGACAGTCAAAGACGTTGTGAAAGATGAAAATATTGTTTGGCACCAGCATTCTGTAACTAAAGAAACGCGCTCTAAATTGAAAAAACAGAAGCCAGCAGTACTTTGGTTTACTGGGTTGTCAGGCGCAGGAAAATCAACTATCGCTGGGGCGTTAGAGATTAAATTAGCTGAACTTGGTTACCATACTTATTTATTAGATGGGGATAATGTTCGTCACGGTTTGTGCCAGGACTTAGGCTTTTCGGATCATGATAGGCAAGAAAATATCAGACGTATCGGAGAGCTTTCAAAGTTGATGGCAGATGCAGGGTTAATTGTATTGAGTGCATTTATTTCGCCTCATAGAGCAGAGCGTCAAATGGTGCGAGAGTTATTACCAGAAGGCGAGTTTTTAGAAGTCTTTGTGAATACTTCTCTAGATGAATGTGAAAAAAGAGATCCTAAAGGCTTATATAAAAAAGCACGAGCAGGAGAGATAAAACACTTCACAGGAATTGATTCAGAATACCAATCCCCGGTAAACCCTGAGATTGATTTACCTGCCGGAAGTGAATCTATTGATGTGTTAGTTGAACAGTGTTTAGGTGAGTTAAGAGATCGAGAGATAATTTAAATTGCTTTGAAGCTCGTAATAATAAGCGCCCAGGAGGTCATTTTTCTGGGCGTTTGTATTTTTATGCGGTGATAGAAATACTTTTTTTTGCATCAGTTTCTACAATAAATTTCTGACTGAGTAAACTGATCAAGTTGTCATAATAACTATCGTTAGATTTATTCCCCAGTAATTTACATAGCTCTGCACCTGTTGGACTAAAGCGATAATAGATAAGGCGAGAGCTTTTCTGCATAGGTTTTATTGCTAGGCTTTTCCCTTGATACTGTAATGGCAAAGCGGGTTCAAATTCTATTTCACCTGACTCTAGCTCTGTTCCAAGTAATAAGCCTAAATCTATTAAGAGCAGTAAGCTTGAATAAGGGAGTTTATAATTGCCTAAATGTACTAGTTGTGGGCCCTCTGTTTTATATAGATTAAATAGGGTCCCAGCGCACTTATAACCAAGCAATAATTTTTTACTATTGTCTTGTCCAAAACTACAAGCCAGTGATGCTGCGCGTTGAAATGTTTGCGCCTCGCGTTGCGTCATGTCTTTTAATACTTTTAAGGCTTTCATAGATGTAGAGCCTGGGGTGATTACTTCTTGTTTGAAAATTTGGCTCCATAGACGTTGCATTGAGGGATCGTGGATGTCTTTAGCCATTTCAAAGAAACGATGAAGCCAATCTGGATCAGGGTCACCTGCGGTTTCATCTTTACAGTAGTCGTGAGCAAACTTGATGATCTGTTCTAAATTTTGCTGTTGTTGCTCTCGTAATAATTTTTCTCTGTATAGTGCGCGCTTTAACAGAGTTTCTTCAGGCTTTTGAGCTTGCAGTTTTGCTCCTAAACCTTGCTTAACTGCGATTTCTTTTAGGCGCCGAACGCTACTCACAACATAATGTTCTTTTTTATGAGTGTCATCTTCAATGATGATGCCTTGCTGTGTATCCATAAGTGCACCTAATTTCGTGGTTTTTCTACGTAATAAATAGATTATCTAATTAGACATATTGGTATAACTAATCTTTTATAGTATCGGTATTAGAAAGTAAAAACTTTAACCTTAAAACAAGAATTAAGAAATAATTAGAAAAAGACAGGGCTTAAATGATAAGTTTTTGTTAAAATAAATCGTTTAATTGTTTTCTTAGGGAAGAGGTAATGAAAGGCTTAAATATTAAAAATGTACTTATCAGTATTACGTTAGTAGGAGTTTATGCAAGTACACTGGTTTATTTATCTAATTATATTTAATTATTTAAAATAAACCAGTGAGTTAAATATGTTAATTATTCATCATCATATTCTTCTAAGCGAACCCCTTCAATGAGATATCCAGTTTCTGCAAGCTCACTATTGATGGTTTCTGTTTTTAGCTTTCCTACGATATAAATAACATCCCATAGCTGCTGTATTGGGGCACCTTTTTCAAACTTTACATAGATGATTTGGTTTGGTGGTGGTGGTGGAACGTGAATACAAGCACCAAAGTAAGGCACTAGCAAAAACTCGGTGATCATGTGGTCATCACCTTCTAGTGGAATAACAAAACCTGGAATTTTTACCATGCTGCCATTCAATTCTTGTCGAACTCCGCCAACAATAGATTGTTGCATTTTCGTACCATTATGATTGACCTGTGGCATACCTACCGCATCAAATTGATTTCTTTCTTTCTCGGGAACTAAATCAATCCAATCGAGTTTTAATACTTCATTACTAAAAGCGCTGAAGGGCAAAAGTAATAATAAGCAGAGTAAGAATTTATTTTTCATGTTTATCCTTAAAGTCTAATTGTCATACCGTCACTCAATGAGTGTCGATACGCTTGAATGGCTGGAATAACCCCGATAATAAAACCAGAGCATAGAATAAGCGCTAATAGTTTTAATTCGTATAAGCTTGGTAATGTAAGCTCAATGGCAATACCATAATATTGTTGAATTATGGGCTGTAATAGAGATAGAGATAGATATAAACCCAATAGGCCTATAATGATCCCAAAGGTTGTTATTACGACGGCTTCACTAATAAGTAGTGCGAAAATGTGTTTCGGTTGAGCTCCCATTGATCTTAGGATGGCCATTTCTCGTCGTCTTTCTTGTAAGCTGGTTAATAAGCTGGTGAGCATTCCCATTAAGCCTGCAATAACAACAAAAACAGAGACGGCCAATAAAGCTTGTTCTGCCATCGACATCATTCCCCATAATTCATGCAATGCGATACCAGGAAGAATGGCGCTTAGCGGTTCTTTATTATAATCATTAATATATCGTTGTAGCGCAAAGGTTTGAATTTTTGAGTTAAGCCCTAGCATGAACGCGGTAATTGCTTGAGGTTCAAATTGATGTTGTTCCAATATTTCCGCATCTGGTGTACCTCCTAAATGAGCACCACTTTCCCAACCAACATGTATCGCTTCGATTGCACCTAAAGATACATGCAAGGTTTTATCTACTGGGGTTCCGGTTGGTGCTAAAATACCAGTAACGGTAAAGGGTAAATTATCATGACGAGTAAAGGACTTATCACTAATTCCATGAGCGATAACTAATTTATCACCTAGTTTGTAGCTCAGTTTATTTGCTACATCGGCACCGAGTACGACATCAAATAAGTGTGAAAATGGTTTACCTTCTTTAAAGGTTAATGGTTGTTTTTTTCCGTATTGATAAAAACGAAAATAATCTTGATTAGTTCCCATGACTCTAAAGCCTTTATGGGAATCACCTAGAGAGATTGGAATTGACCATTTTACTGATTTTTGATTGCTGATCTCTTGATAGCTTTTCCAGTCAATATTGTTGGTGGCATTACCAATGCGAAAAACAGAATAAAGCAGTAGGTTAACCTGACCTGAACGGGCACCAACAATTAAGTCGGTATTAGAAATAGTATTGGCAAAGCTTGTCTTTGCTTGTGTTCTAATTCGTTCAACCCCCATTAATAGCATGACAGAAATAGCGATAGTTAATACCGTTAATACGACAGTAGTTTTTCGGTTTCTTAGGCTTTTCCATGCTAATTGAGCAATACCAATCACAGCGTATCTCCTGCATTATTTAATGTTCTTAAATCAATACAACGATCAAAAAGAGACTCCAAACTTGGGTCATGACTAACAAAAAGTAATCCTGCGCCACTGCTTTCACATTCTTCCATTAAGAGTTGAATAAAAGCAAAGCGAGTTTCGTGATCTAATGCTGAGGTAGGTTCGTCAGCAATGATCAGTTTAGGTTTACCAATGAATGCTCTTGCTGCTGCGACTCGCTGTTGTTGACCGATACTTAAGTCAGTAATTGGTTTACTAAAGTGAGAACTTGGCAATTGAAGTTGATTTAGTAGACGCTCAGCTTCTTTTATTAGATCTTGTTTTGAGAGTTCTTTTTTTGATGAGAACTGGTATGGCAAAATAACATTATCAATAACGGAAAGATAAGGCAGTAAATTAAATTGCTGAAAAATATAACCAATATTATCTGCTCTAAATCGGTCTCGTTGATTTGAGGTCAATTGATTGATGTCAGTACCATTAATACTCACCGTTCCTTCTGTGGGAGATAAGATCCCAGTAAGAAGGCTAAGTAAAGTGGATTTACCACTGCCACTAGGGCCTTTGATAAATACTTTTGTTCCTTGTTGTTGCTGATAGCTTGATATATCAAGTGTTCGTTCTGTTTGATTTGGCCAGCAAAAAGTCAGGTTTGATAATTCAATAATATTCATAAAAATTATGACGGTGTTGCCACCGCCACACCTAAATTATAGAGCTAGAACTGCTTTTTTAGCGGTTAACGTTGCTGCTTTCTGTCCTGAATTACCTAGATACTGAACTGTCATTTTTTGCGTGTGAGGAAATACACTAAACCACTGTGTTTCTATTTGATTTAATTCCGACATTGTTTCGCAATGATATTCATATTGAGCAGTTAATTCACCATGTTCACCTTGATGTTCTTCATGGTGAGAATCATCATCATGATGGTCATGGTCATGGTCATGGTCATGGTCATGGTCATGGTCATCGTGGTCATCGCTTTTCATATTATGAGAAACATGTATATCCGAAATTTCACAGTTGGCAGACTCTGGTAGAGAGAAAATTTCATTTGGCGTTTTTAGTTTAGCAATAGCTTGTTCTAATAATTGTTCTTGCTCTTTGTTTTTAGGAGCGTGTTCAAATCCTACAACATCAGAGCCAGGAGCGGTGATTTCAAAAAGTAAATGTTCGCCATCTTGAGCTATATTGGTTTCAACTACACCATGAACGTGTGCGTCGTGTTGGCGATGCTCTGAGTGTTCAGAATGACCTGAATGATCGTGTCCATCATGATCGTCATGATGATCAGCGGCATAAGTTATTAGTGGTACTGAAAATAATGTAGTAGAGATGATTAGTCGTAGTGCATTTTTTTTATTACAGATAAGCATGAGTGCTTCCTATTATCTAAGAGTTATAAATGTGATGTAATTTATTAATGTTAGACGATAGAAAAAGGAGGTGCTCGAGAGTGAACGGTAATCGAAAACGGAGAGCTATTTTCTACAGTAGAGAATTCAAAATGAATAATAGGTTGAGGAATAATAGAGGGGGAGCTGACATGAATAACAAGGCCAGAGCCAATAGAATGAAATAATTGGCAGTTGTGGTGTTCATGATGCTGTATGTTGGAATCAATTTGGTGATAAGCAACCAAGACACTAAATAGCGCTAGAGTAATTGCTAAACTCCAATTTAACCAACGCTGTTTAGTAAAAAAGTACGATTGCATTGTACCACCCTAAAGAAATTTGAGTGGTAAATGTAATAATATAACAATTTATAAGCAAGCCATTTATTTATAGCTGAGCCTGAATTAAGCTAATAACTTGTTCTATTTCGTCAGAAGATAGTTTGCCTTCTTTTACAAAAAGTACATTCCCTTTTTTATCCTGAACAATGATAGCAGAGCTTTCAGGTTGAAGATCCCAAGCTGTGGCTACCTTGCCATTTTCATCAAGAACCATCGATGACCATGAAAATTCTTTTTTACTTTCTTCAGCCGAAGATTTTACAAACCCACCAGTTCCCCAAATAGAATCGTCTTGATTAATTATTGTTGTAGTTTGATATTTTGATTCAGGGAACTTTTCTAGGGTAATAGCACTCATAAGATCAGCGTTCATTGCTTTAGCACCACTTCGACCAGCAATGGCCTGTAATACTCGAACTTTCCCTTTTAATTGTTCACTGTTCCAATTTTGGTATACAGCAGAATCGTTGGCATAAGTAATTTCACCGTATTGTTCAACAGATACTGAAGGTACATTTTGGTTTAATGAAATATTGTGAGCAAAAGAAAGTGATGGTAACAGGAGTGTGCTAAGAGCGAGTAGTTTTACTGTTTTCATTTTTATTATCCTTGGAAATGAGTGTTTGTAGTGTAGTGCAGAGACCAAGAAAAAGCGATTCGACCAGTTATAGCTGAATCATTATTAAGTTAAGTTTCTTACTTTTTCTTAATAGAAAATTAAGTACCCAACTTGCTGTATGTTATATTGTATTCTACAATGTTACTTAAATGTTTCATAGGGTGTCGTTTTTAGATAAGACATTGTTGTTTATATGCAGGATGTTTTGATGGACTACTAATGAAAACCTTATTATGGATTATTGAGGTAAGAGCTATGTTTAGAAATTTTAAAGCTTATCGCCCACTGCAGGTGGCACGTTTCGTAAAAACTTTATTTAAAGGGAATTTATATATTGAAGGTGTAGGTTCATTTGAGTTTGATGGTGGAAAAATACTGATGCCAAAACAAGAAAATAGAAGAATGCTATCAGTGATGAGTGAAGTAAATCAACATATTCGTCAGTTATCCATTATGCCAGCCTAAATGAAAGAGGTGCTCATTGCGAGCACCTCTTTGCTATATGAAACAGACCCCTGTTCCTCCTAATCCACAATACCCATCAGGTTTTTTTGCTAAATATTGTTGATGGTATTCTTCTGCAAAATAGAAAGGTGGTGCTGATACAATGTCGGTGGTAATCAAACGAGTGATGCCTTGTTTACTTAAAGCTTCTTGGTATTGTTGTTGTGTCTTTTGAGCTATCAATTGTTGTTTATTTGAGTTTGTATAAATTACCGATCTATATTGAGTGCCTATATCATTACCTTGACGCATGCCTTGAGTTGGATCGTGCTGTTGCCAAAAAGAGTGTAATAATGCTTCCAAAGATATAACCTTAGGATTGTAAACAATTTTTACGACTTCAGCGTGTCCTGTCGTTCCTGTACAAACTTCTTTATATTTAGGGTCTATTGTTGTACCGCCACTGTAGCCAACCGCTGTGGAGTATACTCCGGATAACTGCCAGAAAAGGCGCTCAGCTCCCCAAAAACATCCCATTCCTAAATAAATCACTTCATGATTTTGAGGGCAGGTTTCTATATTCACTTGAGAGACAAAATGTGGAGGTAAAGGTATTATATTGGTTTTATTCATGATCATGTCGCATCCTTCAACTGAATCATATGGAAGATTTTTCTCTTGTGCTACTCTACAAACCGAGTAAATTACAATTACATAAAATGCATGATTGAATCAATAGAATAATTATTAATATGACAAAGAAGTTATCCCTTTTTATTACCTCTTGCTTGTTTATTGCTTCACCTTATGTGCTAGCTGAGACGGAATTGAGTATTGAGGGTTTAGATGGACCTTTATTGAGCAATGTAGAAGCCTATACCTCAAACATTCCAGAAGAGGATTATTCGACTTCTCTTCGCTTTCAATCTCGCCTTGAAGAAAATGTTATTAATGCCTTAAAAGCCCTTGGTTATTACGAACCAGTCGTCACTTTTTCTATTGATGGAGAAGCTGATGACAATGAACTGATTATGACAGTAAAACCGGGTAAGCCTGTTTATATTTATCTCAGTGATATCGTGGTTACAGGGGATGCTAAAAAAGATATTGACTTTATAGCAGCGATTGAAAAATCAGGTTTAAATCTAGGTGAAGTTATTGACCATGGAAAATACGCCAGTTTAAAAGCGACCTTGCAAAATTTAGCTTTGAGAAAAGGGTACTTCGATGGGGAGTTTGTCACTAGCCGTTTAGAGGTAGCCCCCGGTAGGCGTCAAGCAATGATACGTTTACATTATAATAGCGGTAATCGTTATCATTTTGGAGTTACAACTATCAATGGTAGCCAAATTGAAGAAGTCAGAGTTCGAGCTATCATTCCTTTTAAAAAAGGCGATCCTTATTTAGCAAGTCAAGTCGGGCTTTTAAATCAATCCTTATCGAATACTGAGTGGTTTTCTTCTGTTTATGTTGAACCAGATCTTGATGCTATCGGTTCTACCCAGTTATTACCTATGACGGTTCACCTCTCTCCACAAGTAAGAAATCAATTAGAAACAAGTCTTGGTTATGCAACAGATGTTGGTGTTCGAGGTAAAGTTCGCTGGAAAAAACCGTGGCTTAACGATGCTGGCCATAGTTTAGATACTGCACTGCAAGTGTCTAAACCAGAACAAGAAGCAACAGTCTCTTATAAAATTCCATTAAAGCAAGTGTTAAACGATTATTACATTGTTAAGTATGGTTTAAAGAATATCGATAACCGAAATACTGATAGTTTAGAGTCTAATTTAGCCTTTGAAAGGCATTGGATTTTTGACTCAGGTTGGCATAGAACAATTTATACGCGTTTTCTTTATGAAGAGTTTACTCAAGGTATTCAAGATGGAACTGCCTTTTTAGTATTACCTGGTGTTTCATTTGCCAAAAGCCGTTCTCGTGGTGGCACTATGCCTATGTGGGGAGATAAAAAGTCTTTTACGATTGAAGCGACAGATCAAAGCTTATCTTCTGATGCAAGATTACTAAGGGTACAGGCACAAGGAGCGATAGTTCGGAGTCTTGGACAAAATCATCGAGGTGTTGCTCGAAGTGATATGGGAGCAATGTACACCGATAATTTTTATAAGTTGCCGCCCTCAATACGATTTTTTGCTGGGGGAGATAACAGTATTCGTGGCTATGGTTATGAAGAAATATCACCTAAAGATGAAAGTGGTTTCTTGACTGGAGGTCAATACATGGCAACTGCAAGTTTAGAGTATCAATACAGAGTTGTGGGTAATTGGTGGATTGCGACTTTTGTTGACTATGGTGATTCTTGGATTTCTACACCTGATTGGAAAAGAGGAGCAGGTATTGGTGTTCGATGGGCTTCACCTGTAGGGCCTGTACGTCTTGATTTTGCTTGGGGCTTTGATGCGAATCCTGGTGACGAATTTAAAGTCCATTTTACATTGGGTCCAGAAGTATGAGTTCCATAGAAAAAGAAATTGCTTTGCAAGAAATACAACAAGTAAAAAAGAGTAAATTTAGCCGTTACTGTTTGTGTTTAGCTTTCTTCCTACCAATAACAATTCTCGTGATTATGCTGTTTATTGGAGCGTTAGTCTTTACCAATTCAGGGTTGAAATTAGCCTTGTGGGGAGTTGAAAAAGCCATCCCAGCACTACAGATTGAAAATGCAGAAGGCAGCTTAATTCCTGCATTTACTTTATCTGGTATCCACTATAGAAATGATGAGTTGTTAAAAATAGATGCTAATAAATTGCATTTTTCTTTTACTGCTAAATGTTTATTAGAACCATCATTATGCATTAATGACATTACTATTAATGGATTAAGACTCGACCTCCCTAAGATCCCCAAAAGTACAGAAAAACCCAAAGAAGCACCAGTTGAACAAAAACTCCTTTCAATCCCTATTCCAATAAATATCGACAGTATCAATATTAATGATCTTGATATTAATATATTGGGGAATAAGGTACGTTGGAAATCGTTTAACACTGGTCTTCGACTTTATCAAAGTGATTTGACACTGACACCATTATCATGGGAAACGATCACCGTTGAATTAGCACAATCTGAGAAAGAAGGAAAAAAGGTAGAGCCTCATGCAAATCAAACATCCTCTGTAATTGAACTTCCATCTATTTATATACCTCTGAATATCTCCGTTGAAAAATTTTCGCTGAGTGATTTTACGTTAAAGCAAGAAACCCCTGTAATTATTAATCAGTTGAACTTTACAGCAACAGCAAAAGAGTATGACGTTGGAGTAACTGATTTTTATTTAGACACCCCTGAAGCGAATATCAATCTAGATACAAAAATAACACTCACCGATGATTATCCGTTATTTATTGATGCTTTATTTAAGGTAAAGAAAACTGAATTAAAAGGTCATAATTTAAAATTAAATGCTACAGGTAGTGTGGCAGACTTAAAAGCCTCATTACAATTGAGTGGTGGCTTAAAGGCTTATATAAAGGCTCATGTTCAACCATTAAAAAAAGAGCTTCCTTTTGATATTCAACTTTCGAAAGGAAAACTTTATTGGCCGTTGCAAGGAAAAAAAGAGGTAACGACTCAGCTTATATTATTGAATGTGAAAGGTGATTTAAATCGATACCACTTTTCAACTAAAGCTAATGTTGAAGGCGTAGATATCCCAACAACAAAAATTGACTTAAAAGGAAAAGGTAGTTTAGAAGAGATAGAGCTATCTAAACTGCTAGTAAACACCTTAGGAGGAACTGTTTCTGGTACCGCTGGAGCTAGTTGGGCATCATTGGTTGATTGGAAAGCAGATATACGACTACAAAATATCCAGCCAGGACTTCAATGGAGTGAGGCTGAAGGTAATGTTAGTGGTGAATTATCAACTACGGGGTATTTAACTCAACAGGGAGGCTGGATTGTTGAGCTTCCTAAGGTTGATATTAATGGCATATTCAGAGAATACCCATTGGATATAAAAGGTGCGTTAAAAGCTCAAGATGTAAATGGCTCAGGAATGGTTAATTTAAATATACCTCAACTAGCACTGCAACATGGTAATAATGGTATTGCAGTATCTGGGGCCTTAGATAAAGAGTGGGATCTCAATATAGATGTTAACTTCCCTGAGTTGTCTGATTCTGTTCCTAATTTGTATGGAAAGCTAACGGGAAGAGTAGAGTTAGAGGGTAAGTTTGCTGAACCAACAATTAATCTTAATCTGGATGCTCTAGGACTTGAATGGCAAAAAGAAGTTAAATTAGAGAAAGCTTCAATTAAAGGTTATGTAAGTCCAATTCCTGAGATTGATGCCAATTTAAAGATTGAATTGTTAAATGGACAATACCAAAAGCAAGTATTACATAAACTGTTAGTCAAATTTTATGGTGAAGAAAAAGAGCACCAATTACATATAGACTTGGATACAGACACTATTGACTCTCATCTTGTATTCAAAGGTGCATTAGATCGAACAACAAGTTGGATTGGAGAGCTTAGTGAAGCCGATGTTATTACAGACATAGGGCCTTGGAAGTTAAATAAACAAGCAGAGCTATCTTATAATATTCAAACACAACAAGCATTTATTCAAGCGCATTGTTGGAGTCAAGAAGATGGAGCATCAATTTGTCTTAATAAGGACTTAACAGCAGGTAAAGAAGGAGCTGTTGATTTAAGTATTAAGCAGTTCCAGTTTCAGAAATTAGCAGCTTTTTTACCTGAGGAAACCCAAATATACGGTGAGATTAATGTGGATGTCTTTGCTGACTGGTTTGAAAACTCATCGCCTCATGTGAAAGCCTCTATTATCTTACCAAAAGGTAAAATAGAACAGATAATGGAAGATACCATCACTGTAGGTTGGGATGAGATAACTGTAAATGCAGAGATGAAGAATGATCAATTAACCTCTAATTGGGCTGTAATGCTAACCAATAATGGTCAATTAAAGGGAGAAATGAATATTGACCAACTTACAGGTAAGAAGACCTTAACGGGGTTCTCTGAGATAGAGCAATTGTCTTTATCTATGCTTAAACCATTATTGGGTGAATACAGTGAGCTAGATGCGTTAATCAAATCACGTATTAATATATCTGGCCCAATTGAGCACCCTAAAATGTTAGGGGCAATTACTATAGATAATATAAAGATGAAAGGAGATGTATCTCCGGTTGATATTAACCAAGGTAATATAAATATTCAATTCTCAGGTTATGACGCAGTACTAACGTCATTGATTACAACTCCTGATGGTGAGCTTAATATAGATGGTACAGGAGAATGGTCTAACTTAGATAATTGGAAGGTCGGTCTAGATGTATCGGGGCAAGAGTTACCAGTTAATGTTCCACCAATGGTGAAACTGAAAGTAAAGCCCGACTTACAAATCAGAATAATTCCAACCCTTGCTAAAATTAGTGGTTCTATAGGTATTCCATGGGGAAGGATAGTAGTTAAAAACCTTCCAGAAAGTGCCATTGGTGTATCTTCTGATGAAGTACTTCTGACTGATAATTTAAAGCCTATAGATACAACGACACCATTACCAATGAGAGTTGAGACGGATATTATTATTAGCATTGGTGATGACGTGTTGTTATCTGCTTTTGGTTTAGAGGGAGGGTTAATTGGTAAGCTAAATATCACGCAAAAGGATAAAGCTCCTTTCATTAATGGTGAAGTCAATATAAAGGAGGGAACCTATCGTTCTTTCGGCCAAGACTTACAAATACAAAAAGGTAAGATTTTATTTAATGGTCCTGCTGATCAACCTTATGTAGCAATAGAGGCTATTCGAAATCCAGAAAATACTCGTGACGATGTTATTGCAGGAATACGAGTTAATGGCTCTGCAGATACACCAACCGTTGAAATATTTTCTTCACCAAGTATGCCACAAGCTAATGCATTGTCTTATTTATTGAGAGGGCAGGATATTGATGCTGAATCTGGTGGTAATGCTATGACAACAACGTTAATTGGTTTAAGCATTGCTAAAAGCGGTAAGATTGTTGGAGAAATAGGGCAAGCGTTTGGCGTTCAAGATCTTCAGCTTGATACTGCAGGTTCCGGTGAGGAATCACAAGTTACAATAAGTGGTTATATTGCACCTGGTCTACAAGTTAAATATGGTGTTGGCATATTTAACTCTGTTGGTGAGTTTACTTTAAGATATCGAATGATGAGTAATTTCTATATAGAGGTGATATCAAGTTTAGAGAGTGCTGTAGATATTATTTATCAATTTGAATTTGACTAAATACTTTGAATTGTGGGTAACTGTGTTGATAACCTGTATTGTAGCTAAGGGTAAAAAAAGATAAGTTTCCTTTTGTATAAATACTCAACAAACAGTAAGTAAATATAGAAAAATGAGCATTTAATACTTGCTAATATAAGCTGTGTCCCTATAATGCATCCTCACTGACACGGAGCGCTCAACGTAGAGCAGCAAAGGGTTGGTTGAAAAAAAACGGTTTTAAAATTAAAATAAAAAAAGTGTTTGACACTTAAGTTTAATTGGATAAAATAACCGTCCTCTTCACTGAAAGGCTTAAGTGCTTCGAAAGTAGAAGAAATGCTCTTTAACAATTTAACCAAATCAATCTGTGTGGGCACTTGTGAGTTGATAATCACTAGTTTGCTTTTACTTTTCGAAGTGAATTCAAACAAAAATAATCAATGAACTGAGTGACTACACAAAATTACTTTTATGTAAGAAATCAGTATTAATCATTGAGCCGGTTTTGTTTCTGCCCTCTTTTAACTAAGAAGACAGAGCAACCAAAAAACTTTAATTGAAGAGTTTGATCATGGCTCAGATTGAACGCTGGCGGCAGGCCTAACACATGCAAGTCGAGCGGTAACAGGAATTAGCTTGCTAATTCGCTGACGAGCGGCGGACGGGTGAG